>ULQC01098634.1_pt1 | contig 15947 bp, 11 predicted proteins | sample 1954091 | NCBI WGS metagenome assembly ULQC01 (sample SAMEA4835645, study PRJEB28245) | human gut metagenome | biome: gut microbiome; material: fecal sample | place: Denmark | collected 2008
CTATAGCACAGCGCTTTGGTGCCAAGGATGAAAAAGGACTTAAAAAATATGTAGGAAATGCAGGAATTGTCTCTGTAATTATCGCAATAATCATGACGGCACTCACTGTGCTTCTCTGTGGTCACATTCTGACCTGGATGAATACGCCAGGCGACATTTACGACCTCGCCTACCAGTATCTGATTGTCATATTTGCAGGCATTCCTGCCACAATACTGTACAATCTGCTGTCAGGATATCTGAGATCTCTCGGCAACTCGGTCATACCTGTTATTTTCCTTATAATCGCGGCAGTTCTAAATATCGGTCTTGATTTACTTTTCATTCTGGTATTTAACATGGGCGTGTTTGGAGCGGCTTTTGCAACCGTACTGTCACAGGGTGTATCAGGAGTGCTGTGCATCATTTACATAGCAAAAAATGTACCTCTGCTGCATGTAAGCAGAAATGATTTGGAGCTTGACTCTTCATATGTCAGAAATCTGATGGTCATGGGACTTCCTATGGGCTTTCAGTATTCGATAACCGCTATAGGCAGCGTCATACTGCAGACTGCCGTAAACGGCTTAGGCTCCATCGCAGTTGCCTCAATGACCGCTGCAAGCCGTATTTCAATGTTTATGGTGTGTCCATTTGACGCACTCGGCTCCACAATGGCCACCTACAGTGGACAAAATGTCGGCGCAGCCAAATTTGAACGTGTAAAGAAGGGGCTTATTTCAGCCTCAGTTATAGGATCGGTCTATTCGGTTTTGATTTTTGTGGCACTGCTGTTTATAGCCAACTATCTGATTTACCTGTTTGTATCACCAAGCGAAACAGAGGTTGTCGCACAAGCTCATCAGTTTCTGCTGATAAATGCATTTTTCTACATCCCGCTCGTTCTGGTAAACACAATCCGTTTCACCATACAGGGTATGGGTTTTTCCGGCTTTGCGATGTTTGCAGGAGTAGCAGAAATGATTGCGCGTTCGCTCATCGGACTTGTATTTGTACCGATATTCGGCTTTTCTGCCGCCTGCTTTGCAAGCCCACTCGCATGGATTCTCGCAGATGCCTTCCTGGTGCCTGCATTCATCCACTGCCTGCATAAATTGCAGAAAGCAAAATCTAGTCAAGTTACAAGTCTTTAGTAAAAAGTCATTACCAATGATGTATTTAATAGTGTATTTAAAAATTAATTTATTTCACAACCTAAGGAAAGCACCGGCGAACATACTATATATTGAGCTTTACGAAGCAGCTTAGAAGCAGTTAGAATTATGTCCACCTACAACAATGCCCCAGCATGGACGCTGGGGCAAGGCGTTATGCGCCATGGACGGCGCATAAAAGCCGGTTGTGTCATGGTCTAAACACCCTAAATCATAATTCTTACTGCTTCTTAGCTGCGTAGTACTTGCGAAATATATAGTATGGTTCGCCGGTGCTTTCCGCATTATAAAAAGATAATTGAAAATCTTATGCATTTACCGCATCTATAAATTTCTGGAACGCTGCACGTCCCTCATCAGTGCACTTGTACACTCCTGCACACTCAAGCACTTCTTTAAATACAAGTCCAATCTCCTCATTGATAATACCATCAATATTAGACTCATCAATCTTATCATATTTAGACATAAACTTAAGAGCCCAGTCAGCATGTGATGCAAGAGTCTCAGTCGAATGCAGATCCTTTCCTGTAAGGATTGCATCCCTAAGCTCTGCCATCTCACCTTTTAATCTGGCCGGAAGCACTGCAAGTCCCATTACCTCGATAAGTCCGATATTCTCCTTCTTTATGTGATGAAGGTGGGCATGCGGATGATATACGCCAAGCGGATGCTCCTCTGTGGTGATGTTGTTTCTGAGCACAAGGTCAAGCTCATAGTCTCCGTCACGACGTCTTGCTATAGGTGTGATAGTGTTGTGTGGCTCTCCATCTGTCTCTGCAAAAATTAATGCTTCTTCATCTGTATAGCCTCTCCATGCAAGAAGAATCTTATCTGCAAGATCAATAAGCTTATCCCTGTCTGCCGACTTGATTCTGATAACAGACATAGGCCATTTTACGATACCTGCTTCAACATCCTCGTAGCCCTTGAATGTGATTTTTTTCTCTATCGGAGCCTTTGCCATAGCGAAGGTATAGTGTCCGCCCTGGAAATGGTCGTGACTTAAGATAGAGCCTCCAACGATTGGCAGATCTGCATTTGAGCCTACAAAATAGTGTGGAAACTGTGTCACAAAATCAAGCAGCTTTCCAAATGTGGCACGCTCGATTTTCATCGGTGTATGCTTTGAATTGAACACGATACAGTGCTCATTGTAGTATACATATGGTGAGTACTGGAAAAACCACTGGCTGTTGTTTATTGTAACAGGGATAATTCTGTGGTTTTCTCTTGCAGGATGGTTTACGCGGCCTGCATAGCCCTCATTTTCCTTACAAAGCTGGCACTTTGGATATGCGCTCTGCTTAGCATTTTTAGCGGCAGCAATTGCCTTTGGATCCTTCTCAGGCTTTGAGAGATTGATTGTCACATCAAGTGTGCCATACTCTGTGTCTGTGGTCCATTTCATATCCTTCTTTATGCGCTGTCTTCTGATATAATTGCTGTCACAGCTTAATTTGTAAAAATAATCGGTTGCCGCAAGTGACGACTCATTGTCGTATAAATCCTTAAAGCGGGCTCTGATCACGCTTGGTGCATTTACAAGGCAGCCCATCAGCTTTGTATCAAAAAGATCCTTGTATACAATGCTGTTTTCTTTCATGATGCCATTGTCATATGCGTATGTCATCATATCCTCGAGTATACCCTCAAGCTTCTCCTCTGCCTCTTCCTGTGTCCATGCAGGCTGAGCCTCTACCTTTTCAAATGTCTCATCTTCGATGTCGTCCACTCCGAGTACCTCGAGAAGTCTGTTTACTGTGTATACCTCATCAGCAGGGTCAACAAGTCCTGTTGTAAGACCATATTTTACTAATTCTAATATTCTCTCCTGAATCATGTCATGCTCCTTAATCATTGTCGGGAAAACCTGTTTATCCGTTACTGTTATTTCATATTGCTGATTTTATGCCAGACGGCTAGGTCCGTCTCCGATTGAAACAACATAAAACTCAGGTGTCTTTCCAACCTTCTCTTCATAGGCCTTTGTCAGGTTTGCCTTAAACTGATCAATAGCCTCGTCCTTTACTATGCTGACTGTACAGCCGCCAAATCCGCCTCCTGTGATTCGTGATCCGATAACACCCGGAATCTTCCATGCCTCATCAACAAGTACGTCAACCTCAGGACATGATGTCTCATAATCATCACGAAGTGATACATGTGAAGCATTCATAAGCTTTCCAAATGTCTCAATATCATTTTCCTTCAATGCCTTAACAGCCTTGATGGTACGCTGGTTCTCATAAACCGCATGCTTGCCTCTCTTACGTGCAACCTCATCCTTAATCGCATCCTTATGAGCCTCGAACTCTTCATCTGTCAGGTCACCGAGAGTCTTGATGTCACATACTGTCTGTAAATCCTTAAGAGCCTGTGCACTCTCATTTCTTCTGTCATTGTAAGCACTTGTTACAAGGCTGTGCTTAACCATGCTGTTTGTCACCACGATCTTTGCACCGTCCAAAACGATTGGTGCATACTCAAAATCAAGAGTATTGCAGTCAAGGAAAATCGCATTGTCTTTTTTGCCCATTGCAGATGCAAACTGATCCATGATACCGCAATTACAGCCGTTGTAGTTGTTCTCTGAATACTGACCGATAAGTGCAATATCCTGATTTGTCACGTCAAAGCCGTAAATATCCTTTAACATATATCCTGTAACCACCTCAAGAGATGCTGATGAAGAAAGTCCTGAGCCGTTTGGAATATTTCCGAATAAAACAATATCAAGACCGTTTTCAAGCTTCATTCCGCGTCCCTCGAAGGCCCACATAACGCCCATTGGATAGTTTATCCAAAGTCCGTCCGGATCAGGTGTAAACTCATCAAGTGATGACTCAACCACACCCAGATTGTCAAAATTCATAGAGTAGAAACGAAGCTTCCTGTCATCGCGCTTTCTTGCTGCCATATATGTACCGATGGTAAGTGCACATGGGAACACGTGTCCTCCATTGTAGTCAGTATGCTCACCGATCAGATTTACACGTCCCGGAGCAAAATATACTCTGATATCCCCATCTGCTCCAAAAAGCTCCTTGAATTTGTCTAATACGTTCTGCTGTATCATTTTTTCTTCTCCTTTGCTGATTGTATTTGCGTTAAATTGATAGTTAAAATAATTCGTTCTTTCTTTATAATTCTATTATAACTGCACATTTTTACATTGCAATACATCCGACTGAAAATGCAACATAACAAATCAAATCATGCAACAAAATTACATATGTTATTATTTTATTTTTTAAAATTTTTAATAACATCAAGTGCCGGCAGCACATTTCCATCATAGTCAAAGAGCGCCTGGTTTGCCCACTCATTGCCGCATGGTCCCGGATCATTCATGTACTTAAGCGAAGCAGATGTAGCCCAGCCCGAGCCCGGTACAGGAATCCACGCTGGCTCCCACCAGAAAAATCCTTTTCCGTGGTCATCCACCACATTTGCCACCCTGTTTAAGAAATCCTTTGTAAAGTCAGCCTGCCCCTCAATAGTCATAGGATAATCTATCTTCTCAACAAGCTCAGGTTTTGTCGCATAACCCTTGCGCTCAGAATCAGCAAGCTTCTCGTACTCCTGGTAGCTGTCCATTGTAAAGCCCATGGATACCTCAGCGATGATAAGGTCCTTATTGAAACGCTTTGCAATATCGTTCATATTGAACTCAAGCTGATCGAGAGAGCCGTGCCAGAAAGGATAGTATGACAATCCGATATACTCAAACTCCTCTCCTCTTTCGATGAAGTTTGTAAACCATCTGACATAAAGCTCATTGTTTCCACCATTATCGAGGTGAATCATAATCGGAATATCAGCATTTACCTTGCGGCAGGCACGTATTCCGGCATTCACAAATTTTGCTATATTATCGTAGTTAGGTACCTTTCCCTCAGGCCACAAAAGTCCGTTTGAAAGCTCATTACCTACCTGAATCATTGTGACATTTACACCTGCCTCAATAATCTTTGTCAGATTTTCAAGTGTAAAATCATATACAGCCTGCTCCAGCTCGTCCACACCAAAATCCTTCCATGCCTTTGGCTTAATCTGCTTTCCCGGATCTGCCCAAAAATCACTGTAGTGGAAATTCAAAAGCACTCCAAAGCCTGCATCTGTAACCTTTTTTCCGATAGCAATAGTCTCAGCCAGGTCATTGTTACCCGCACCGTAAGGCTCACCCTCCTCTGATTTTGGGTCGTTCCACAGACGAAGACGGATTGTATCAACATCATGCTCCTTCATGATGTCAAGAATATCCTTCTCCTTTCCATCCTCATAGTATTTTGCTCCGCAGCGTTCCAGCTCGGGCAAGGTTGATAAATCCATACCCTTAATAAATTTTGACATTTTAATTCTCCTTAATTCTTATATCATTTATCCTTATATCATTTATTTACACCATGAGAGCAGTCCCAGTAATAGTCCCTGCTCTCAAAATGCGTAATAATATTCCTTACAACCTTAAAATGCTAGATTCCACGGAAACAGAATGTGAATTCCATTTTCTCTGAGACATCAAGCAGGTACTCCGGATGAGTATGTGAGCCCCAGCTGTCGTCTCCGCCTACACCCATCTGCTTCTTTGCCACACGGACAACAGTATAGTGTACAGGTGGAAGCTCGAAATGATGCGCTGCATTTTCCAGCTCATGTGGTGTATATGGCAGTGCCGAGAACGAGAGCTCATCACCAAAGAACAGCATGCCTCTGCCCTTCTTATCCATTACCTTTGCATATCTTACTCTGCACTTGTTGCCGCTCTCCTGCGGAACGAGGTACTCGGCAATGTTGTCTGCCACTTTATTCTCGTATACACCATACTTTCCGCCATGCTGTCTGTCCTCGTATGTCTCCTGTGGTCCGAGTCCGTACCATTTCACTGTATCATAATCGGCATCCAGCTTGAACATCATGCCAAACTCCGGCATATCGCCAAGCTCCTTTACAGGGTCATATGACAGAGTTGTCTCGATTGTTCCATCACCAAACACCCTGTATGTCACCTCGCATGAGCTCTGCGGTGTGGTAGGCATGAAATAAGTGTATGTGATGGCGATATTGTTATCATTTTTTTCTACCCTTGGTGATGTATCTGCAAAGCGCTGATTCTGTCTGGTGGTCACATACATGCTGGCAATCTTCCACTGTGCATAGCGCTGTGGCATCATGTTGCCGGAATCATTGTTGGTAGGTGTTCTCCAGAAATTCGGCAGTGGGATAGTATTTGGAAGCATCTCGACGCCACCGTATACATATGAAACCATTCCCAGATTCATTCTTGAGAAAAGTGCCTTAAAGTTCTCACCTCTTACAAGGATATTTCCGTTTCCAACAACAAGCTCAACTGATTTGTCGCATGAATACTCACTTACAGGCTTCTTTATCATATGCTGTCCGAATGCAATCTCATATCCTGCCTTTTCCCAGATGGTGTTTTCCTTCAATACAAATGATACGACAATACAGTACTCTTTTTCCACATCTATCATGGAATTTTTAAGAGTCACCGGCACCTCATAGCTTGCCCTATCCATCGGTGGAACAGATATCTGAAGCTTTGTCCTGTAAACCTCCTCACCGTCTGCAAGAAGAATGGCAAAAGCATCAAAAACCGATGTATTTACAAAGAGATTTTTGTTTGTGACTGTAAAGATGTAGTCGCTGTCAAAATCAACCGATATATTCTGATAATTAAACTTCACCTCCTGCATCTTTGGAGAAGCCTCTCTCTCTCCGCCATAACAGATGCCGTTTCCGCTGAAATCTCCATCTGTAGGCCTGTCGCCGAAATCTCCGCCATATGTGAGGAACCACTTGCCGTATCTGTCCTTTTTGTAGATTGACTGGTCAATATAATCCCAGATAAATCCGCCCTGATATCTAGGCTCGCGGTCTGTAAGCTCTGTATATTTGTGCATAGCACCGCAGGAATTTCCCATTGCATGTGTATATTCGCAGCAGATAAACGGTTTCTCAGGATGCTCTGCCAGGAATTTTTCAATGCCTGCAGCCGGAGTATACATCTGACTTTCCATGTCGCTTGTGTCATTATAGCTTCTATCGTTAAACACTCCCTCATAATGAACCAGACGATGCTTATCAAGCTGTCTGAAAAGTTGTGACATCTCATATATGGTCTTGCCGCCAAACGACTCATTGCCGCATGACCAGATAAGGATTGCCGGATGATTTTTATCCCTCTGATAGCATGAGTTGGCACGGTCCAGCATCATTTCTCTCCACTGTGGCTTGTCCTTTGGCACAACAAAGTCAAGGTCAACATAGCCCTTATTATATGCCTCCCATGTGCCATGACTCTCAAGATTGTTCTCCGCTATCATATAGATTCCATAAATATCGCAAAGCTCATAGAGCATGGAATCATCAGGATAATGGCTTGTTCTTATAGCATTGATATTGTTCTTTTTCATTGTGACAATATCCTTTATCACCTCATCACGGTTTGGCACACGGCCTGTTATTGAGCTGAACTCATGGCGGTTTACACCCTTAAATACAATACGCTTACCGTTTAGCTTCATAAGTCCGTCTACCATCTCAAATCTTCTGAAGCCCGCCAGCTGGCTGATAAACTCTGTCTCATTTCCATGCGTATCTTTAACTATAATTTTAACCTCATACAGATTCGGCTTTTCAGCGCTCCATAACAGAGGATTTTTCACATTACATGAGCCCTCGCAAATTTCCTTATCCCTAAGCTCTATGTCAAACTCTTCCAATAAAAGTTTTGCCCTGTCATATTTTTCCACAGACAAATCGCCCAGCTCATAAAGCTCTACACTTGCAATACCATCACCATCTGCCTTTATTGACACACTAAGTGTACCCTCGTCAAAGGTATCATTAAGTGTAGGAACAACTGACAGATCCTCCACATGTGCACAAGGAACGGCATACAAAAATACATCTCTGAAAATGCCTGAAAATCTGTAAAAATCCTGATCCTCACACCAGCTGCTTGATGTCCATTTCCATACTCTGACCGCAAGCTTGTTCTCACCCTCGACAATATAATCAGTCAGCTCGAAATCAGACGGATCAAATGTGTCCTCACTGTAGCCGACATAGTGTCCATTCAGCCAGAGTGCAAAACCGCTCTCCACTCCCTGGAACGAAATACACACCCTCTTGTTCTTCATATTCTCAGGGATTGTGAAATACTTCACATAGCTTGCAACCGGATTAAAAATCTCAGGGACCTCGCCCGGCTTGATAAACTCATCAGCCTCCCACGGATATGTGGTATTCGTATAGATTGGCACGTCATAGCCTTCCATCTGGATATGTGCCGGAACCCTGATCTCATCCCAGCCTTTGCAATCATAGTCAGCTGCCTCAAAGCCACAAGGAGCCAGGGACTGATTCTTTGCATATGCAAACTTCCATAAGCCGTTCATATCATATCTCAGGCTTGATTTCCCTTTAATTTTCTCCAGTTCATTTTTATAGCATACATGATCCGAATGAGCCGCAAGTCTGTTCTGCTCAAATATTTCCGGATTCTTAATGATATTTGAATCAAAATTACTCATATTTTTACACTCCTATCTACTGTATTTATTATTTGATACATGTCTGTTTTAAACACAAAGCCCTCTTATAAGACGAAGGCAAATAATAAACATTATTTGCCTTCTTAATTTTTAACAATATTATTTTACTTTTATTTAACAGATCCTGTAATTCCCTCTGCAAACTGCTTCTGGAGTACAAAGAATACGAGCATTGTAGGGATGGAGCAGAAAAGAACGCCCATCATCAGTACACCGTAATCTACTGTATATCCTGCTGCAAGGTTTGCAATAAGCATTGGCATTGTGATAGCAGCAGGCTTATTGAGGATTACCTTTGGCCACAGGTATGAGTTCCATGCATTCATGAATGTAATAACTGCAGCTGCTGCATATGTTGATTTCTGTACAGGCATATACATCTTAAAGAAAATACCAATCTCACTGAGTCCGTCAATTCGTGCCGCCTCCATTATATCGACTGGGAAGTTTCTCGAATTCTGTCTGAACATCATGATGAGGAACGGCGTTGAAATAGCCGGGAGCATGAAGCCCCATACCGTATTTATAAAGCCGAGCTTTGACATCATCTTGAACAGAGGAATAAGTGTAGCTACCTGCGGAATCATCATGGCAAGAAGTAAAACTGAGAACAGCTTATCCTTTGCCTTGTCATGATAGAGCTCAAAGCCGTAACCGGCAAGTGAGCAGACAAGCAGTGCTATAATTGTCTGAACTGTTGCATTGATAAGTGAGTTTTTCATTCCAAGTGCAACGTTCTGTGATGCAAACAGTTTCTTTAAGTTCTCAAGGGCATAGCCACCAAATGCAATTCTACCTCTTGCAATGTCAATAGACTTGTTGGTCGCTGCCGATATCATCCAGAAAAACGGAAATACTGAGATGAACGAAACTATTACAAGAAAAATGTATGAAGGTATAAGCCTTTTTTGTATTGATGATCCATGTTTTTTCTTAGTCACGCTTGTCACCTACTTTCAGATTGATAAATGCCAGTATAGCAACCATGATGAATACGATAACAGACATTGCTGATGCATATCCAAAGTTTGCAACGCCTTCACCAAACGAGCCGTTATAGATATAATGTGACATGGTGATTGTCGCATTTGCAGGTCCACCCTTTGTCAGGTTTACAGACTCGTCGAAGAGCTGTAATGTACCGTTTATTGACATGATAGTTGTCATAACAATTGTAGGTTTAAGAAGAGGAACCGTGATAGACCAGAAGGTTCTCCAGCCGCTTGCTCCATCTATCTTTGCTGCCTCGTAAACAGAGTACTCAATATTCTGGAGACCTGCTAAAAAGAACACCATATTATATCCTGTCCATCTCCAGATAAGAGCTACTATGATAATAATCTTAGCACTCCAGCCTGTACCGAGGAAGTTAAAGTTGTTCTCTAATATTCCAAGTTTAACAAGGATTGTATTGATAAGTCCCTGTGTTGCAAAAAGCGATTTAAAAATCAATGCATATGATACGAGTGATGTTGCACATGGTAAGAATACACATGTACGGAAAAGTCCTTTAAATTTAAGGTGCTTATTGTTAAGTAACTGTGCCAGTAAGATTGCCAGTACAAGCATGATTGGCACTTCGATAATTAAATATAAGAATGTGTTTCCGATAGATCTCTTGAAAACCGCATCCTGAAACATTCTTGTGTAGTTGTAAGTAAGTGGATTTGCCCACTGCATATTTGCGCTTGAGCCGGTTTTAAAGGATGTAATAACAGCCTGGATTATAGGCCAGAAGCTCATTATGAAAATGAGTATTGTTGCCGGAGCCAGATACATCCAGCCGGCTGCCCTTTGTTTACCGGTTATGCTCATTCCTTTTTTCTTATTTTTCACTGTAAAGGCCTCCTAACTATAAGTCTTTGAGAAAAAACAGGGAGCCATTTAATGGCTCCCTGTACATTTGCCATCAAGCTAACAGATTAAAGTCCCATTGTGAATTTAAGGTCATCCTCTGCTGTCTTTATCTCTGAATCGATATCTGCACCATTCTGAGTAATATTGATAAGTGCTGTAGCAAGCTTCTTACGTGCATCGTAGTGGAAATCGCTCTGCTCGATTATCTTAACATTTGCACCCATCTCAACGATCTTAGCGTAAATTGGCTGGTTGTTGAAATACTCAACACCCTCGTTGTAAACCTCTGACTTGCCTGCAGGTGTATATGTAGTGATAACACCACCATTCTTAAGAGCATTGTCATATGTCTCAGATACACCCTTGTCTGTATAAGATCCGCCACCGAATGTATATGCTAAGAATTTCTTAGCAAGGTCTGCCTGCTTGCAGTTGCTTGTGATGTAAAGTGAAGAACCACCGTTTGATGCATAGCCTTCACCACCCTCAAGTGTTGGAAGAGATGTAATCTCCCACTTTCCACTGTTGTCTGTAACCTTCTCGATTGTAGGAATGATCCAGTTTCCGTTCATAACGCCTGCAACCATGTCTCCCTGAATAACCTGATCTGTGTAATCTGACCAGTTATTTGCAAGGTAAAGAACATTGTTGTCGATCATATCCTTAAGTACCTGCATGATTTCTTTTAATTTAGCATTGTCTACAAATTTTGGCTTGCCATCCTTGAACTGTGACTCACCCTCTGCCTGAAGCATCATGTAGAATAAATCGTTTCCGTCTCCATCCATGCAAAGTAAGTATTTTCCTGTCTTCTCGTATACTTTCTTACCTACCTCGATGAAATCCTTCCAAGAGATACCTGTCATATCATCGATTGTGTATCCTGCCTGCTCAAGAAGATCTGTTCTGTAAGCAAAGATTACTGTTCCGTTATCAACAGGGAATCCAAAGTGCTCTCCGTCGATTGTAGAGAATGATAACTTCTCCTGACTGAAATCATCCCACTTAACATCTGCATCATTTGCTGATACCCATGCATCAGGATAATTTGTATGGTACTGCCGGAAGTAGTGATCCTGGAATAATACGATGTCAGGAAGTGTACTGTAATCCCCAGCTGAGCCTGCTGTTGTAATTGCTGTCTCAATGTCAGATGACCCTGACTGCTCCTCGATATTGAGTACAAAATCAGGATCTACATTTTTCTTGTAATCCTCTGCTGCTGCTTTGAGTGCTGGGATATTGAAGTTTGGATCCCAAGCCCAGGCTGTAAGTGTGTGACCGTCATCTACTGTCTCTACCTTCTTACCTGTCTTTTCTGTGCCATCTCCTGATGAAGATGAATCTCCACATCCGGCTGCAAGTGAGGCAACCATTGTTGTTACGAGTAATAATGAAACTACTTTCTTTTTCATTTTTCTTCCTCCCTAATAAAAATGATGTTTCTGCAATACTCCGTTTACAATTCATTCATAATCATATTATTTCAATTGGGCATTTTGACTACGAATATTTGTCTGTTTCTTGATTACATAGTCATTATAACCATATACGTTGTTTCTGTGTTAACAAATTCCACACAATTATATGCATATTCAAACATAAATGTACAAAAATATGTGAAAACATGTATTTTCTACCATCCCTTTAGCGCAGATATCCTAAAATTGAGTAGTTTATGCTCATAATTTTCAGGATTTATCTTCCACTGATATGGCGAAGTGTTCAAAAATTTGCGGAAATTACGGTTAAAAGTTGACTGGGTTGTGAATCCACACTTTTGTGCAATAAGCTCCATAGGCTCATTTGTCTTTTTCATAAGCTCGCACGCCTTCTGCACTCTTATCAGATTCAGATACTCCATAGGCGGCATATTGATATATGATTCAAACAGTCTCCTGAAATGAGTCTCACTCATATTGCACAGTGACGAAAGCTCCCCTGCCTTTATTGTTTCACTGTAATGCTTATTCATATAGTCAATCGCCGTGGCTATCTGTGACATATTAGTGCCCTTTACGACATCATTATCTTCCTCCGGAAGCTCATCATACATGCGCAGCAGCTCTATTACAATTCCCTGCACAAGTAGCTTTACCGTCCTTTGGCAATAAATCTTGTGTTCACGGGTTTCCCTGATTATGGCATTTATATACTCAGCCATAGCCGGGCTCTGATACACGTTAGTCATAAACGCTTTTTTTGATATAGTCGTAACTGCCTCATTCTGGAATGCCGTATTGTTTGGGAACATCTCTTCTATCACAGAATGTATGTCAATAAAAATATACTCCCAGAAATTCACCACCTCACCATAGCTGACTGTAACATGCGGAAAATTCTCAGGTATAAATGTGATATCGCCGTCATGATACTGGTAAATATCCTCATCCAGATACATATTTCCATCTCCCTCTCGGCAGATGCCGATTTCAAGCAGATTATGGAAATGCAGGTGAAATTCCTCATGACCATACACTCTCTTCCATGATTCTCCGCACAACACAAGTGCAGATTCTCCCTGTGGCAGCTCATAAAATCTGAATTCCATCGTGTCTTTTTTTCTTTTTGCCATATATACTCTCCTTTGTAGCGAAATGCAAAATACGCTGCTGCTATTATAGCAGCAGCGCACCAATCACTACTTTAATCAAAATCGAACTTGTCGAATCTCTTGTACATAGCCTTGTACTTCTTGCGGACATCCTCGTTGCCCTGAAGTACCTCTTCCTCTGTACCTCTGAACTGACAGCGGATGCAGCTATAAATACCTGTTTCCTTATTATAGAACATATCAATATCGAGATCCCTCATAAAACATATAGGACATCTGTAGTTTAATTTGCCTTTTCCAAGTTGAGCCATGTTGCAAATACCTCCTTGTCTTTAATCTGTTTCTTGTAACCAAGCTTGAACATTGGAGAGAATGCATATCCTTCCTCAATGTATCCCTCTGCCTTTGCAGATGGTGTGAGCGAAACCTTTGTCTGAATTGCAGGAATTACTGCGCTTACTGCAGTTGCTCCGTCAACCTTTGCATCACGACACTTGTACTCATAATTGATGCTCTGTGGGTTTTCTCCCTCACATGTAAGTGTGATGCCTGTCATATCCTCAGGATACTCTGTTGTTCCGTAGCATGCTGTGATGTACTCATCGAGATAAACCTCTGCATTTGGATCACTCATGCTAAGGATATTACGCTCAATCTTGATGTTTGATGAGCCCTCCTCAAAGTATTCCTTTGTCTGAAGAGTAAGCTTAACATCATAAAACTCAATATCTACAGGATCAAGTGTAAGGATTCTTGTCTTCTTGCCATCAATAACTTCCTCTGAAAAATGGCTGTGTGTAGGACAGAGACACAGGTCAACCTCCTCACCGTTGTGTGAAAGCTTGGCACTTCTTACTGTTCCAGCTCCTGCATAGTGTGTAAAGTATCCTGCTCTATATTTCTCCTGAATAAGGAATGGATAAGATGCATCCTGTACATGCTTTGTTCCGATTCCTACCGGCCACTCAAGCTTTGCAACGTATGGACGAAGGTCTACGATTGCTCCACCCTGATCCATGTTTACGCATGCTCTCATGTATGGGTCACAGTACCAGAAGAGCTGCTTGTCTGAGCCGTAAAGGATATCTCTCCATGGTGCACACTCAGGCTCATTGTAGTTACCTGCGTTGACACCCTTCTTCTCTCTGAAGTAATCAGCGAACTCTGACATTGTCATGTCGATGAGCTTACCCTCTTTCTTTAACTTGCCATAGTAATTACAGCCGTCTGTGTATGACTTTAAGAGAAGCTCATATGGCTGCTCCCAGCGTCCCATCTTGTTCATCCAGCCAGGTCCTACGAACATCATGTTGTATGAATATCCGTTATTGTATTTTGCAAGGTCTCTGTACTGGTCGATGAGGTTGTAAAGATATGGATACTCCCATGTCTTTGTATCATAAATCATTCCACGAAGCACGTTCTGTGGATGTGTTCCGAAGTTTGAGCCGTTTCCGTCATAGCATGCAATAAGGTCACGTGAGAGATGTGGAATTGCTACGATTCCGCTATCCTCTTCCTTATTTGCTGCCGGCGCATGTGTGTTCTGCTTTGATGGAATCCATGGTGCCCATGGGCCTCCGTCGAAGAGTGTGTACCATGAGTTGTTACATGTGTGGTATGCCTTAGGGCCCTCCTCCCAGCATGTTGCAACTGCACATTTTACCATTGGGTATTTTTCTTTGATGTAGTTTGTAAGGTCTGCATCCATATAGTATGAACCTGTTGACTCAGGATAGAAACCGAATCTGTCATGGAATTTCTCGAAAACATCGTTTACGATAGCTTTCTTGTCCTCCATTGAGAACATCCAGATACAGAAATCCTTTGTCTTATACTTCTCTCTAAACTCCTCACATGGAAGTCCAAGGAGTGAAAGTGCTATCTCATCACCGTATTTCTCGTGATCCTGCTTTGCAAGCTCTACTGCCTCATCATTAAAAAGCGAAGCATATGTCATCTGGATTGTAGTTTTGAGTCCAGCCTCATGTGCAAGTCTCTGCTGTGTCTTGAAGATGTCGAGTGACTCTGTGATAAGCTTCTTATCTCCAATATCCTCTTCTTTTCCCTGTCCTGTCACTGTTGCTGAGTACTCAGGCACCATCTCAGGGCGGTGAATGATGTTAACAATAAATTTGTCCATCCGTTGTTTCCTCCATTTGCTTGTAATTTAATTTATTTCTTAGGTGCGTTTTTCGCGCAACCGCTTGTTCTAGACTTAGTATATTACAGTATTATGATTATGTCAATGTGCAATTTCGACATTTTTTAACTTTTGTTTTCAAGCATTTTTCACAAACCAGGGATTGGGTGCGCGTTTTTACGCGCAACTTTTGCGCACCGGTGTAGGCCGGTACGTAAGCCGGGGAATGTCGGGGACACGCACTTTCGCCCTCGCTACGCTTCGCGGCTAAGATTCTGTACGAAATTATGCTCTTAGGTTTTCTATGCACGACGAAACCGTCGAAACTTATACAAATGTATATGCTAGATGGTTTGCTATAATCTCACAGTTTATAGTTACTGCTTCATTGTGTACGCTTTGGCGGTTACAAATGACACGCTACTCACAAGTTCTAGTACACTCCACAGTAGTTAATTCTCAACTAAGCCATCAATACATGTCTATAAGTCCATTTTTATGAGGCTTTACGGCTGGGTTTTTGGAGCTGTTTTTGGGATTTTTGCAGTTTCAGCTACTTTTTGCCAGGTCTTTTCCGGCTTTCTGGCTGGGTTTGGGTGCTGTTTTGGTGATTTCTGGATAAAGTCCATATAATGGTGTAAATTACAAATTTATAT
>ULQC01009124.1_pt1 | contig 15917 bp, 13 predicted proteins | sample 1954091 | NCBI WGS metagenome assembly ULQC01 (sample SAMEA4835645, study PRJEB28245) | human gut metagenome | biome: gut microbiome; material: fecal sample | place: Denmark | collected 2008
CACCTACTACGGTTACTTTTGACATAATTTCTAAAGTTTTTTGTTTATAAGTGTTCTTTAAAGATGACGCAAAAGTACAGCGAACTTCGTAATTAGAGAAATATTTCCGTAATAATTTTAGTTAAATACACATTTAGCCAATGATTAGTGGACGATGATTAATGATTAATGATTAATTTTGCGGACGATTAATGAATGTAGGACGAATAATCAGCCACCAACCATTAATCACTTAACCATTAATCATTATCAAAAATGGCAGTTAAGAAGAATACACTTCTCATCGTGGCAGGCAGCCTCCTTATCTTATTATTAATAGGAGTTACCATTCTGCTGATTTCCGAAAAGCAAACCAACAAGGAACTGGTGATGGAATTCAATCTGGATAAAGAAGACCTTGAAAATCAATACACAGACTTCGCCAGACAATATGACGAACTGAAGTTGACAGTCTCCAACGACTCCCTCTCCGTACTCTTAGAGCAGGAACAATTGAAGACCCAACGTTTATTGGAAGAACTCCGCACCGTGAAGAGCAGCAATGCCACCGAGATACGCCGTCTGAAGAAGGAACTGGCCTCTCTCCGCAAAGTCATGATAGGCTATATCAACCAGATTGACTCGCTGAACCGCCTGACTGCTCAACAGAAGGAAATCATAGCCGATGTCACCAAGAAGTACAACGCCGCTTCCCGGCAAATCAGCAACTTGTCCGAAGAGAAGAAGAACCTTACCAAGACCGTGACACTTGCCGCCCAACTGGACGCCACCAACATCTCTGTGCAGCCCACAAACAAACGCGGCAAGACTGCCAAGAAGGTGAAAGACATCGTGAAGTTCAAAATAAACTTCTCCATCGTGAAAAACATCACTGCAGAGACCGGCGAACGTACCCTCTACATCCGCATCACCAAACCGGACAATGACGTGCTGACCAAAAGTTCCTCGAACACCTTCCCATACGAGAACCGGGAACTGGTATATTCCATCAAGAAGTATATAGAATACAACGGAGAAGAGCAAGCCGTCACCGTATATTGGGATGTAGAAGAATACCTCTATGCAGGCACCTACCGCGTAGACATTTTTGCTGACGGTACCCTTATCGGTTCGCAATCATTCAGCTTGAATTAATACAAAAAAATCTAAATTATTTTGCAATATCATTGAAAGCCTATACATTTGCATCGTTGTTTATGCAATTATTGTTGCTGTATAAACAACAGATTCATCACCTTAATTAATGTATAGCCCAATGAAAAAGTTCTTCTGTTTCATCTGTTTGGCATACCTATCCTTCCCCATGAAGGCCCAGGAAGCATTAAGCTTGGATAGTTGCCGTGCATTGGCAATCTCCAACAACAAAGAACTGCTGATAAGCCAGGAAAAAATCAACGCCGCCCACTATCAAAGGAAAGCGGCATTTACTAATTACCTTCCCAACATTTCGGCCAGCGGCGGATATATGCGCAGTCAAAAAGAGTTGTCCATCCTCAGCGACGCTCAGAAAGGAGCCTTGTCCGGTTTGGGTACAAGTCTCAGCGGACCGTTACAGCAGGCTGCCCAAGTCATCGCACAGCTTCATCCAGAACTGGCAGGCCAATTGCCGGCTTTAGGCCAAAGCCTGGTAGGTGCCCTCGACGGTGCAGGCCAATCCTTGGTTGACGCCTTTCGTACAGACACCCGCAACATGTATGCGGGCGCACTGACCTTGACCCAACCCCTATATATGGGCGGCAAGATACGTGCCTACAATAAAATCACCAAATACGCCGAAGAGCTGGCCCGCCAGCAGCACAACACCGGTATGCAGGAAGTAATCCTGAGTACAGACCAGGCATATTGGCAGGTAGTATCCCTTGCCCATAAAAAGAAGCTGGCAGAAGGTTATCTGAAACTACTGCAGAAACTCGACAGCGACGTCGACAAAATGATTGCCGAAGGCGTTGCCACCAAAGCAGACGGACTCTCCATCAAAGTAAAAGTGAATGAAGCCGAAATGACTCTGACCAAAGTAACCGACGGCCTGAGCCTTGCCCGGATGCTGCTGTGCCAACTGTGTGGTCTCGACCTTTCCACTCCTATCATGCTCGCAGACGAACAGAAGGAAGACCTGGCTCCCACTACTCCGGAAAACGGTGCCATCGACATCAACAATGTTTATGCCACCCGTCCCGAAGTACGCAGCCTGGAACTTGCCACACGGATTTATAAGCAGAAAGTAAATGTCACCCGTTCGGAATATCTTCCTTCCATAGCACTAATGGGCAGCTATATGGCAACCAACCCTTCCGTCTTCAACAGTTTTGAGAAGAAGTTCAAGGGGATGTGGAATGTGGGTGTCATGGTGTCGGTACCCATCTGGCACTGGGGCGAAGGCATCTATAAAGTAAAAGCAGCCAAATCGGAAGCACGCATCGCCCAATACCAGTTGGATGACGCCAAAGAAAAGATAGAGCTGCAGGTCAGCCAGTCGGCTTTCCAAGTGAACGAAGCTGCCAAGAAACTGACCATGGCCGAAAAGAACCTGGAAAAAGCCAACGAGAACCTGAGATACGCCACACTTGGCTTTGAGGAAGGCGTTATACCTGCCAGCAATGTGCTCGAAGCGCACACCGCATGGCTTTCTGCCCAATCGGAAAAGATAGACGCACAGATTGACGTAAAACTGACGGAAATCTATCTGAGAAAGGCAACGGGGGAATTGACAATTGATAATTGATAGTTTCTTCAATCGTAAATAGTAAACAGTCAAATAGTAAATAATATGTTGGATACAAAATCACAAAACAGTAACATGTTGTTGGCATTCCTCACGCTGACGGGAGTGATTGCCATCGTTGCCCTTGTAGGTTTCTTCATGTTGCGTAAAGGGCCGGAAATTGTGCAAGGACAAGCAGAAGTAACGGAGTATCGAGTATCGAGCAAAGTGCCGGGACGTATTCTGGAATTTCGTGTAAAAGAGGGACAAAGCGTACAAGCCGGAGACACCCTTGCCATTTTGGAGGCTCCGGACGTGCAGGCCAAACTGGAACAAGCACGCGCCGCCGAATCGGCAGCCCAAGCCCAGAACGAAAAAGCTCTGAAAGGCGCCCGTCGGGAACAGATACAAGCTGCCTATGAAATGTGGCAAAAGGCACTGGCCGGACTGGAGATTGCCGAAAAATCCTACACGCGTGTGAAGAACCTGCACGACCAAGGCGTGATGTCTACACAAAAGCTTGACGAAGTTACCGCCCAACGCAATGCAGCCCGGGCTACGGAGAAAGCCGCCAAAGCCCAGTATGATATGGCCAAGAACGGTGCGGAACGCGAGGACAAAGCCGCTGCCGCTGCCTTGGTGGAACGTGCCAAAGGAGCTGTGGCCGAAGTTGAATCGTACATCAAGGAAACTTACCTGATTGCACAGACTGCCGGTGAGGTATCCGAAATATTCCCCAAAGTAGGCGAGCTCGTGGGCACGGGTGCTCCCATTATGAACATCGCCATTCTGGACGATATGTGGGTAACCTTCAATGTACGCGAGGACTTGCTGCAAGGGTTGGGTATGAATACCGAATTCGAGGCGTTCATCCCTGCACTCGATAAGAATATCCGCCTGAAAGTGTACTATATGAAAGACCTCGGCACATATGCCGCCTGGAAAGCGACCAAGACTACCGGCCAGTTCGACCTGAAAACATTCGAAGTAAAAGCCGCTCCGCAAGAGAAGGTGGAAGGACTGCGTCCGGGAATGAGTGTTGTATTGAAGAAATAAAGGAGTTATGAGTTATTGGAGAGGATGATGGAAAGAAATAAGAAACATACGGCTTTGTGGAATGTAGCAAGACGCGAATGCCGCCGTCTTGTTTCCCGTCCGCTCTATCTGTTCTGTATGGTGATAGCACCGTTGTTCTGCTACATATTCTTCACCACGCTGATGGACTCCGGGCTTCCTACGGACATGCCCGTAGGTGTGGTGGACCAAGACATGAGTGCCACTTCACGCCAGCTGATACGTAACTTGGACGCTTTTGAGCAGACAGCCGTCGTCGCCCGCTACCCTACCGTCAACGAAGCCCGTACCGCCATGCAGCGCGGAGAGATTTACGGTTTCTTCTACATTCCCGAAGGTACCTCTGCCAAAGCGCAGGCCGGACGGCAGCCCAAACTCTCTTTCTATACAAACAATACCCTGCTCATCGCAGGTTCACTCCTCTTCAAGGACATGAAGATGATGAGCGAATTGGCATCCGGTGCCGCAGCACGTAGCACCCTATATGCCAAAGGAGCTACCGAGGAACAAGCGATGGCCTTCCTCCAACCCATCGTCATAGATACGCATCCACTCAATAACCCGTGGCTGAACTACTCCGTATATCTGTGCAACACCTTTGCACCGGGCGTATTGATGCTGCTTATCTTCATGGTAACCGTCTATTCCATCGGAGTCGAGATAAAAGACCGCACCGCCCGCGAATGGCTGCGCATGGGCAACAACTCCATCTGGATTTCCCTTGCCGGCAAACTGCTGCCGCATACCGCCATCTTCTTCCTGATGGGAATATTATATAATGTATACCTCTACGGTTTCCTCCATTTTCCCTGCAACAGCGGCATCCTGCCGATGCTGCTTGCCACCCTTTGCCTGGTGCTGGCATCGCAAGGCATGGGAATATTGATGATAGGAACCCTGCCTACCCTGCGTCTGGGACTCAGTTTCGCTTCCCTATGGGGCGTACTCTCTTTCTCCATGTGCGGATTGTCATTCCCTGCCATGGGCATGCACCCCGTATTGCAGGCATTGGCAAATCTGTTCCCCCTGCGCCACTATTTCCTGATTTATGTGGACCAGGCACTGAATGGATACCCCATGATTTACTCGTGGGTCAACTACGTAGCGCTGCTTATTTTCATGATGCTCCCGTTCCTTATAGCCCATAGGCTGAAAGGAGCGTTGGTTTACTATAAATACATGCCCTAATGAAAGACCTGACGTTCAGACAGAAAGTGATACAAGGCATTCATGACTTGTTCTATATATGGAAACGGGAATTCGGCACCACCTTCCGCGACCAGGGCGTGCTCATCTTCTTCGTGCTCGTTCCGTTGGTCTATCCGTTGATATACGCTTTCATCTATACCAACGAAACTATCCACGAAGTGCCCACTGTCGTGGTGGATGACTCACGCTCCTCGTTGAGCCGCGAATACCTGCGGAAAGTGGACTCCAGTCCCGAAGTGAGCCTCGTGAGCTACTGCGCTGATATGGAAGAAGCCAAACTGATGTTGAAGGACCGCAGGGCATACGGTATTATCTACATCCCCTCCACCTTCAGCGACGACATTGTACGCGGTAAGCAAACGCAGGTCAGCATCTTCTGCGACATGAGCGGACTGCTGTATTACAAAGCCTTGCTGACTGCCAACACCAACGTGTCGCTCGCCATGAACGCAGACATCAAAGTGGAGCGAAGCGCCAATACCACCGACCGCCAGGACGAGATTACCGCCTACCCGATAGAGTATGAGGATGTCGCCCTCTATAATCCAACCAACGGATTTGCCGCTTTCCTGATTCCGGCAGTATTGGTATTGATTATCCAGCAAACGCTGCTACTCGGCATCGGCTTGTCTGCCGGGACGGCACGCGAGCAGAACCGCTTCCGCGACCTGGTGCCTATCAACCGCCACTACAACGGCACACTACGCATTGTGATGGGAAAAGGGCTGAGCTACTTCATGGTATATTCACTGGTATCGGTATATATACTGTGTGTGGTTCCATGGCTTTTCAGCCTCAACCAAATAGCGATACCCGGTGTCCTGACTCTGTTCACCCTGCCCTACCTGGCCGCTTGTATTTTCTTTGCCATGACAGCATCCATTGCCATCCGCAACCGCGAAACGTGCATGCTGCTGTTCGTGTTCACCTCCGTGCCGCTGCTGTTCCTCTCCGGCATTTCATGGCCGGGAGCTGCTATGCCCGCTTTCTGGAAGTACTTCTCGTACATCTTCCCTTCTACCTTCGGCATCAACGGCTACGTACGCATCAACAGCATGGGAGCCACACTCAATGAAGTCTCTTTCGAGTACCAGGCACTATGGATACAAACGGGCTTCTACTTCATCACCACGTGCCTGGTATATCGCTGGCAGATATTGCAGAGCAGGAAACATGTGATTGAAGAGTATAAGAAGCATAAGAGTATAGAAGCGTAACACATTGTTCCAAGCCTACGAAACAAAGTGTTCACATGCGTTTGAACACTTTGTTTCAGCGTATCAGAACAATTTGTTCCAATATATAAAAACAGTTTGTTCGCCATATTGAAACAGTCTGTTCCCTTATAGGAAACAGACTGTTTTGTTAAAGGAAACAAATAGTTGCCCTACAGCATCGGCAAGGCAGCAAACAGACAAACGGTTGTAATACCTAATTACGGTCGCATGTGTTTCTCCAATATCGGGTAAAGTATCTCAGCATACCTCATAAAGCCCAAATCGGTAAAATGAATGCCGTCTACTGTAGCCTCCCCGTCGTGGCCGATGATGTCACGGGAAGCAAGGAAATAGATGTTTTTCTCTCCACGTTGCTTCAAAGAACGGAAAAAGGCATTCAATGTCTCATTCTTGTCCTTTACCTCCTTGGCAATCCTGGTGTCAAAAGGAGAGTGGGTAAAGAGAGGGTCTTCCACGAAAAGGACAGGCGTATCGGGATGCTTGCTGCGGATAGTGGTATAGAATTTATCGGCACGCTCTCTCATTTGCTCCACGGTAGCATTGGGCACAAAGTCGAGGACAAACATAGAAGCGTCCACACCGGCTATGACATCGGCAATCTCCAGGTCGAGCAAGGCATTGCCGCTAAATCCCAGATTGATGCACTCACGATTGAGCCAACGTTCCAGAATATTGGTATGCGCCATGCCGGGACGGGAAGCGCAGCCTCCCTGCAAGATGCTGGTACCATAGAATACTACCGGCTTCTCACGTTTCGGCAAGTCTACTGCCGGCGGGGTAATGGCGGATAAAGAATCCACGCCGATGGAAAGCGAGGTAACCCCATCATATAAAGAAAGGTACAAAAGGTATTCGCGCTCCTCGGGCAACATATTGCTTACGATAGTCGCCTTATTGATTTTGCCCTGCGGACGTCCGCTACCGGCAAATATCCACTTACCGTCTTGCAAGCAGTAGAGGTCGAGGCCTTTAATGCCGGTCGGTGTCATGTGGTTCATACTCATATTGTTCCTTACTTCCCATTTGGCAGAAATGCTTGTAGAGTTGGAACGGAAGCGCACGGCGAGTCCGGCACTGTTGCGGCCTAAGTCCCACAATGGCTTGCAGGAGATGTTCTGCAGAGAGTCCGGCAGACGCTCATAGCGGGTAAGGGTAGATTCTGTTGCTTTGCCCAGAAGGGGGAAGGCGGAAGCATCATGATAGATAGTCTGAGCATTGGCAACAGCGGCCAACAACAAGCCCATCAAAAGAATTCTGGTTCTCATATGACAAGATATTAAGTGTTAAGTATCAGATGGCAAAGATACAAGGTTTCTTTGAAAAACGAAGAAATGGAAGTATTTTACATCAATTAACTCCCACATGCTTGTTTCTTTACGAAACATTCGTAATTTCGCAAAAAACAATTTATATGAGACACATTCATTTACTCTTAGCAGGCTTCCTACTGTGCATCTGCTGTACCCTGCAAGCCAAAAACCGTGTGATTGACCAACCACCGTTTATCGTAAGAAACACGACTTCCATCGAAGTGAGTAAAGTAGTCATCAGTGACACGGCAACCGTGCTCCACATCTATGCCAAGTATCGTCCCAAGTACTGGATACAGATTGCACCCGACAGCTACCTGACAGACAATAACGGAGAAACCTACCAACTGCGTTCCGGTATAGGCATCATACCAGGTAAAGAATTTTGGATGCCCGAATCGGGCGAAGCGGAATTCCAGCTGGTCTTTCCTCCCCTATCCGACAATGCTACCTCCTTCGACTTCACCGAAGGCGAAAAGGTGGAAAACGGATTCAGCATCTGGGGAATACAACTGAAAAGCAAGAAACTGCCGGAACTAGCACTTCCCCAGAACACCGTAGTACACAAAGCCGACCCTAATGCCAAACTTCCCGAACCGGTCATCCAATACGGAAAAGCCATGCTGAAAGGAAAACTCCTGGATTCACGCCCCAATATGGGAATGCCAATCAGTATTGCCGTGTGGGAGAATATCAAAGGAGACATCACGGACATACCACTCGACATCCAGCCTGACGGCAGTTTCACCAAAGAAGTAACATTGCCCGGCACTACCCCATGTACCATATATTTGGGTAGAGAGCATATGCTCCAGTTCTTCATGGAACCCGGCAAGACAACAGAAATATACGTCAATCTACGCGAAGCTTCCCGGCGCAAGTCTAAATTCCACAGCGAAGGGAAACCCTATGGAGAAATGGTATATATCAACGGACCGCTGGAAACCGTGGCACAAGAGTTGAACGGAAACCACCTCAGCATCGACATGCAAGACAAGCTCTATCAAAACATAGCTGCACTGGCTGGCAAGGATATTGATGCAGCCAAAGCATACGTACTTCAAATATCCGACGAAACACAAGAAGCAATAGACAAGTTGCCTTATAGTGCTTCTACCCGACAACTTTTGACTATCAATAACAAACTGATTACAAATGCCATGCTGTCTTCCGTTGCCAGCATCTTGACATCGGCTGCCCTACACGCCAATCTCATCAAACGGGAGGAAGCAAACAACTACTATCAGGAACTTGCCCGGAAAGTACCCGCCAACTACGTGTCCGACGAAGATATGAGTATATTGAATGTGCCGCAGGCAGTCTTGTCCAACCAGTATGTACAAATGGCTTCAAGGAATGTCGAACGGAGTGGAGAATTGGCCAAAGCCTGGGGAACCGACAAAGGTATCTTCTTCGATATAGCCCGTAATGTCACCCTCTACCGGGGTATCAAGAACTTCACCCCGCTCACCGACGAGCAAAAGGCCACCGTTGCCGCCATGCCCGCCGCATACCGTGAAATGCTGACTGCCGCCAATGACGAACTGCTGGCACAACTCGAAGCCAACAAGAAAAAGACGGGCTACACCATCAACCAAGTGGACACCAACGTCAGCAACGAAGATTTGTTCACTTCTATCATCAGCAAATTCAAAGGAAAAGTATTGTTAGTAGATTTCTGGGCCACTTGGTGCGGTCCATGCCGTATGGCAAACAAGACGATGACCCCCATGAAGGAGGAACTGAAAGACAAGGATATCCTATATCTGTACATCACCGGCGAAACCTCCCCCTTGAAGACCTGGGAGAATATGATTCCCGACATCCACGGCGAACACTTCCGCCTGACGGATGCCCAATGGAAATACCTATCGGACGCATTCAAGATAGAAGGGGTACCGACTTACCTGGTTGTGGACCGGGAAGGGAATACCACATTCAGGCAAACCGGTTTCCCGGGAGTGGAGAAGATGAAGGAAGAATTACTAAAAGTCGCCAAATGACAAAAAGCATGAAAAGACTACTCATAATCTGTGCCATGACCTGCCTGCTTCCACTGACCGGAAACGGGCAGGAAAACCCGAAAGAATATTTGAATAAGGTACTTGATAATCTCAACACAATTCAATCGGCAGCCTATCTCTGTCATAAAGAGAACTTTCAACCGGGGGATACACTTCCTCTTTTTACCAGTCAACCGTTCTATCGGGAAATGGCCTTTCCACAAGATACAACGGTCGGCTATGTGCTGACAATAGCGCCTGACAAACATTCCGAAAGACTGAACTATGCTTATGACGGGTATAGGAAATACGACTTCTTTCCTGACAAGAAAGGTGTCATTATAGACGATTATACCTACCGCCCTTCCCCTTTCAGAATCGTAGCTTCTCCCTTTTTCCACTTTTGCAGGGAAATTATCTCATATACTCTAAATACTACAGACAATATCCGATTTGAGATAGAAGAAGAAGAGGATTGTTACCACTTCAAACTGACCATAGACGAAGATACGCAAGTAGAGTTTATAGGCAAAGTCATTCACATGCCTAAATCTCCTTTTTATGTTGATCCCCTCTCAATCTATGAGATATGGATAAGCAAGGAGAACGACCTTCCCTACAAAATAAAGAGGAATATGTCACATGACATCAATACAATGGAATGTATCAAACCCGAATTCAACAAACTGGCTATACAAGACTTCAATATCATAAAATATATACCGGCAGATTACGAAATCAGAACAAAAGAAGAGAATGACAAAAAGACCAGGACTCCGTCACACGACCTGACCGGGCAACCAGCTCCTCCATGGACGCTAAATGACGGTGATAGTCAACCCATATCATTAAACGATTTCAAAAGTAAAGTTTTGGTCATCTGCATCACTGGCGTAGGTTGCGGTGCATGTCAGGCGGCAGTTCCATTCTTAAAAGAACTCAAGTCACATTATCAAGAAGGAGAAGTCGAGCTTGTGGCCTTTGAAAGTTGGAGCCGACGTGAGACCGCTGTTAAAGCCTATAAAGAAAAGAAGCAATTGAACTATACAATACTCGTTGCTACCGACCAGACAATCAAAGATTATCAGACCAATGGAAGTGCACCCTGGTTCTTTATCCTGGATGAACAAAGGGTTATTCAAAAGGCTATCAGAGGATATGGTGGAGAAAGGACAAATAAAGAAATAACGGATGCCATAACTACAATTCTGACCAAGTAACAAAAGGAACTAAAAAAGCTCAAGAACAATAATGCCCTTGAGCTTTTTTATTGAAGATAAATAAAATCCTTCTTATCTATACCGTTATTACTTTTCAGCCCATTCCTTTGCTCCCTGCTCCTTCAGTTTAGCAGTAAATGCCTTTGCCTTCTCCATAGCAGCCGCTTCCTCTTCCGGAGTTGCATATGCATGCTTGTAGCCCTTCACCACATTCCATTCACCACGGGTGAAATCGGGGAATGCCACAGCCGCACAACCGTTGTCCATAGAAAGTTCTCCCAATTCTGCAAGGCAGCACCACTCAGCAAGGTCGTATACATCCATATCCAAAGGAAGACCGTTTTGCAGGCAATATACCAGACGGCTGTCCATCACGAAGTCCATGCCACCATGACCTCCTACTTCCTTCGCCATCTCACCGTACTTCTTTAAAATGGGATGCTGGTATTTCTCCACGAGTGCCTCCATCTCCGTCTCCGGCAGGAAACCGTGTGAATTCAAATCATCCACTTTGGGCTGAACGCCCGATGCACTCAGCTGGTCAGCGTCAAGCGCATACCCTTCTACCGGATATTTGTTGGCGAATCCCTTGGTACCCGTAAGCTGATACAAACGGTTATAAGGCTGTGGTGTCATTACATTGTGCTGAATCTCAATCACCTTTCCATTGGCTGTACGAATCATGGTCGTGGTATGGTCACCGTTACGGAACTCCTTGCACTCCTCACCGGTTCTTTTCTCTACCAGCTCCTTGCCTACCACAGACTTGGTATCCATGGCTACCAGCGTTTCCATACGGTCACCACGGTGAATATCCAGTGCTTGCGCCACCGGACCAAGGCCGTGGGTGGCATACACGTCACCGCGATGCTTCATGTTGTAGTCCAAACGCCAGCCCAACTTGTCATTTTCTCCATTCTTCCAGTAATGGTCCCAAAACGGGCTCAAATTATGTATATAAGCACCTTGTGCACGGATAACCTCACCGAATACGCCATGCTGCGCCATGTTCAGCGTATTCATCTCGAACCAGTCATAACAGCAGTTCTCCAAGATGAAGCAATGCTTGCGGGTAGACTCACTCAGGTTAATCAAATCCCAGCATTCCTGCAGGTTCATGGCCGAAGGTACTTCTATCGCTACATTCTTTCCGTTCTCCAGCGCACACTTGGCAACGGGGAAGTGATGCAGCCAGTCCGCAGCAATATAAACCAAGTCTATGTCATCACGTTTGCAGAGTTCCTCGTATCCCTTATCACCGGAATAGACGGCGGCTTTGGGCATGGATGCCTTCTTCAAGAGCTCCTGACATTTATCTGCACGGGCCTCTTCATAATCACAAAGAGCCACTACCTGCGTACCCGGAATATAAGTGAAACGTTCCACTGCTCCGGGACCACGCATACCCAGACCAACAAAACCCACACGGACTGCCTCCAGCTTCGGAGTAGTCAGTCCCAATACACTCTTTTGTCCTGCCGGACGCTCGGGAGTCTTGACAACAATGGTACCATTCTGCCATTCCCATTGAGTTCCCTTCTCTGTGGTTTGCACAGTAGAAGTCTGGCTTGTGCATGCACCCAATACGAAGCACATTCCCAGCAACAACGATTTAACTGTTCCCATATTTCTACTTTATTTAAGGTAAAAGAATTAATTGCAACAAAGATAGATAATCTTAACCAAAAGAAGATTATCAACAGCCATGTTCTTTTCAATCGGACAAAAGAATATACATACAGTAAACGCATTTAGATTAATTAACTCACTGTTTGATGCTACTTTACGAAATATTCGTAGATTTGCGTTGGATTCATTTAAATACTTTATCCATGGAAAAGTTAACGATACAAGAAGAAGAAGCAATGTTGTACATTTGGGAACTGGGCAGTTGCTTCGTAAAAGACATTGTTGCCAAATACCCCAAACCGGCGCCTCCCTACACAACAGTAGCATCTATTGTGAAAAACCTGGAGCGCAAGCAGTATATCCGTGCCGCACGTGTAGGCAACACCTACCAGTATACTCCGCTTATACGCGAAAGCGAATACAAACGTACCTTTATGAGCGGTTTTGTGCGCAACTACTTTGAAAATTCTTATAAGGAAATGGTTTCGTTCTTCGCCAAAGACCAAAAGATTTCGGCCAATGACCTGAAAGACATTATAGATATGATAGAGAAAGGAAAGGAGTAAACATGTTAGCCTATTTTCTGAAAGTGAACGTAGCGATAGTACTGTTTTATGCATTCTATCGGCTGTTCTTCTACAAAGACACGTTTTTCGGCTGGCGCAGAACCGCACTGCTCTGTTTCTTTGCCGTTTCCGCCGCCGTACCTTTGCTGAACATACAAACGTGGATTACGGAGCAGGAACCGATGGTAGCCATGGCAGACCTCTATGCCAGCGTTGTACTGCCGGAACTCACAGTAGGCACCGAAGCGGCTCCGACCGACTGGAAAAGCATCCTTTCAGAATATGCCAATATCGCCTATTGGGGAATAGCGGCATTGCTGATGATACGCCTCGTCGTGCAACTGGCAGGCATCATCCGCCTGGCATGCCGATGCCGCAAGATACAAATAGGCAACACAAGTATACATCTGCTTCCCAAGGCAGACGGGCCTTTCTCTTTTTTCCACTGGATTTTTATCCATCCGTCCTCGCATACGGAAGAGGAGTTCAACGAAATATTGACCCATGAGCAGACACACGCCCGGCAATGGCACTCCATTGATGTCATCATCAGTGAACTGGTGTGCATTTTCTGCTGGTGCAATCCCTTTGCCTGGCTCATGAAACGGGAAATCCGTACCAATCTGGAATATATGGCCGACGCCCGCGTATTGGAAAACGGCTATGACTCCAAAACCTACCAGTACCATTTGTTAGGATTGTCACATCAAAAGGCTGCAGCAACTATCTATAACAGTTTCAATGTTTTACCTCTAAAAAACGCATCAAGATGATGAACAAAAAGAGAACAAAAGAAATAGGAAGAACCAAATATTTGATGTTCCTTCCTTTAGCGGCCTTACTTATGATTGTCAGCAATATCGAAACCGTGGCACGGACTTCCGAGATATGGATGCCCACCCTAACGGCAATAGAAGAGCTGCCCCTCAGTATTATAAATCTTGAACAGAAAGGCGAAACGACCTTCCACGTCACCATAATAGACAAGCAAGGGAAAGTTGTGCCGAACGTAAAAATCCAAACCACGCTGGCGGGAAAACAACTGAACTTCAAGACCGGAGGAGATGGAAAGACCGACATCACCTTAGACATGAACGGACTGAAACATGCCACGATGTATGCCACCTCCCAAACCGGGAACAACTTCATTTTTATTCTCTCTCAAGGAGAAACCACACGCACCATCAACATGGATGAGCATCAGTACACCCCACCTACACTCGCCCCCGATGCGAATGGTATTTTCGAGGTAGTGGAACACATGCCCGAATTCCCCGACGGAGGTATGTCGGCACTGATGGAATATTTGAGAAAGAACATCAAGTATCCGGAAGCAGCCATGAAGAAAGGTACACAAGGGCGGGTAACCGTACAATTCGTGGTGGAAAAAGACGGTAGCATCGCCAATGCGAAAGTGCTTCGTGGTGTTGACCCTGAGTTGGACAAAGAAGCCGTGCGCGTAGTCAGTGTCATGCCCAAATGGAAACCCGGTACACAAAAAGGAGAAGCCGTACGAGTAAAATATACAGTTCCCGTGATGTTCCGTCTGACAGAAGACAATACACAAGTTAAGTATGCTCCCATTGAAAACAAGATAGATGAAATGGTAGTAGTGGGTTACGCTCCCGAAGAGACAACCTACCCGGAGGAAGTAACCGTTTTCGAAGTCGTAGAAAAAATGCCGGAATATCCCGGCGGCATGTCTGCAATGATGGCATTCATCAGTAAAAACATCAAATATCCGGTAGCTGCACAAAAAGCTAAGATTCAGGGAAGAGTGGTCATACAGTTTATAGTGGATAAAGAAGGGAACATCATATGCCCCAGAGTAATCCGTGGTGCCGACCCACTGCTGGACGCTGAAGCAATCCGTCTGACTACCATCATGCCCAAGTGGAAGCCCGGCATGCAAAGAGGACAAACTGTAAACGTAAAATATACAGTCCCCATCATGTTCCGTCTGCAAGAACCGGAGAAAAACCCTGCTGTCCAGAATGCCACTGTTACTCCAACTAAATAAACTAATTTTCTCTCTAAACAAGTTTAAATGAAAAAGGAGCAGTTACCCGGCGACGGGCAATTGCTCCTTTTTCATAAGGAAAATATCCATGTTTATTTATGCACTTCCACAATCCGTGTCGGCGCCATTTCCATATTTCTGCGGTCTACCTGACGGACTACGGCAGCAGCCAGTTGCAGGAACGCACGCCCGGTCACTGTATTCTCATCCAAAGCAACCGGAGTGCCCTTATCACCACTCTCACAGATGCTCTGTACAATAGGTATCTGCCCCAGCAACGGTACATTCATCTCTTCCGCCAACCTCTTGGCTCCTTCTTTACCGAAAATATAGTATTTATTCTCCGGCAGTTCGGCAGGTGTAAACCAAGCCATATTCTCTACCAAACCGAGGATAGGCACATTCACTTTGTCATTGGTGAACATATTGATGCCTTTGCGTGCATCTGCCAGTGCCACAGCCTGCGGTGTGCTGACAACGATAGCCCCCGTCAGCGCCAAGGTCTGCACCACGGTCAAGTGAATGTCACTCGTTCCGGGAGGAAGGTCAATAAGGAAATAATCCAGTTCTCCCCAGTCGGCATCACCAATCAGTTGCTTTAAAGCATTGCTTGCCATGCCTCCGCGCCACAAGGTGGCCTGATCGGGGTCGACAAAGAAACCGATGGAAAGCAGCTTGATGCCATACTTCTCTATCGGAACAATTAAATCACGTCCACCAATGTTCTCCGCCACAGGACGGGCATCTTCCACTTGGAACATTTTAGGAACAGAAGGCCCGAAAATATCTGCATCCAGCAACCCTACCTTGTAACCCAACTTTGCCAAAGATACAGCAAGGTTAGCAGCAACCGTAGACTTACCCACACCACCTTTTCCGGAAGATACTCCGATAACATTCTTCACTTGAGGCAAAAGTTTGCCTACTTCCGGTCGCGCCGCCTGGCG
>ULQC01055451.1_pt1 | contig 15791 bp, 11 predicted proteins | sample 1954091 | NCBI WGS metagenome assembly ULQC01 (sample SAMEA4835645, study PRJEB28245) | human gut metagenome | biome: gut microbiome; material: fecal sample | place: Denmark | collected 2008
TGCTCTCACGCGACCCTGCCGAAATACCGATGCTGGAAGTGGTACGCGCACTGGAAGGAACCTTCCGCATGGACTGCTGCCGCACGGTACTCCCGAACGTCCAGTGCCAGTGCGAAGCGGATAACTGTCGGGTATGCGGAGTGTTCCGGGACATACTGGACGAGCTTCGGTCGCGGCTGTCGGGTGTTTCGCTCGAAGACCATGCCGCAACTGAAGAATTTCTACCAACTTACTGGGGGGGTAAAATACTGCAAACCAATAAGATAGAATACTTGGTTTAAAACGGGCGATAACGCATGAGAAACGAGAACTAAAATTTAAAAAGAAACGATATGAAAAAAAGATTCATTCCGTCCCTGTTGCTGGCGGCCTTGCTTGCCGGGAACGCCCAAGCGGAAATCGTGTCGGACAGCCTCCGCACCACGATCTACTACCGCACGGCAAGCGCACGGCTGGAGCTTCCCTACATGGACAACGACCGGCACCTTGCGGCACTGGGCGACAGCATCCGTTCTCTTGGGGGCGACCCGGCGGTGGTGCTCAGGCGCATCCTTATCCAAGCGTCCGCCTCTCCCGATGGCAACACGAAGTACAACAAGGAACTCGCCCGGAAACGCGGTGAGGATTTACGGGATTATTTAAAAGACAACCTTTCGCTGCCCGACAGCATCTTTGCACTCCAACCGCAGGGAGAGGGCTGGAGCGAACTGGCTGAAAAGCTCGGACGTACCGATGCCCCTTGGCGTGACAAGGCAATCGCCATCATCCGTGACACTCCCGAATGGGTGGTACGCGAGGGCAAGGTGGTGGACGGACGTAAACGACAGCTCATGAACCTTGCCGGCGGTCGCGCATGGCAATATATGAAAGAGAACCTCTTCGATAGCTTACGCAGCGGTGCACTCGTGGTGTGCGAGATGGAACGCATCGAGCGCGTGAAGCCCAAACCCGAATCGGCACAGGCCGAATTGAAGCCGGCACCCGAACAGGCAGTCGACAATGTGATGAACCCCGATGACACGGTGGACACCGCCGGGAAGGAGCTTGAAACGACCGCCACGCTTTATAACAAGGAGGACGAGACGATTCCGCAGGATAACACGAACGAAGAAATGGAAAAGAGACCTTTTTATATGGCGGTCAAAACGAACCTGCTCTATGATGCAGCCCTTGTTCCGAACGTGGGACTGGAGGTCTATCTCGGTGGTGGCTGGAGCGTCGGCGGCGACTGGATGTACGCATGGTGGAGCAAGGATTCAAAGCACCGCTATTGGCGCATCTACGGCGGTGAGTTGGAAGTGCGCAAGTACTTCGGAAGTAAGGCGGCCGAGAAGCCTTTGCAAGGACATCATGTGGGCGTGTACGCGCAGGGGCTGACCTACGACTTCGAAACGGGCGGCAAGGGCTACCTGAGCGATTTTAACTACGGTTTCGGATTGGAATACGGCTATTCGCTGCCCGTTGCCAAGAGGCTTAATATCGACTTCGGTATCGGTGTCGGTTACAGCGGTGGCAAGTACAAAGTATATGAGCCGGAGGACGGTTGCTATGTATACAAGGAAACGAAGAGACGCCGCTGGTTCGGCCCGACGAAGGCGGAAATCTCGCTCGTCTGGTTGTTGGGTCGCGGCAACGAGAACAGCAAGAAAGGAGGTACGAAATGATACATATACGGATATACAAGGAACTGCACAAGGCAATCGCAGGATGTCTGACGGTAATGCTGTTGCCCCTGCTCACGGCCTGTGAGCACAAGGATCTGTGTTACGACCATCCGCACTCGGCGAGCGTGGAGGTGGTGTTCGACTGGACGGAAGCTCCCGACGCCTACCCTGCCACGATGAGCCTTTACCTCTATCCGGAGGACGGTTCCGAGCCGATGCGTTACGAGTTCACCAAGCGTGAGGGCGGTACCATCGTCGTTCCGGAGGGTATGTACGATGCCCTTTGCGTAAACAGCGACAAGGAGACGCACCGCATAGTTGACAAGGAACGTATGGAGACATTTCAAGTGACAACGGGGAACACCCGTTCACTGCGTGGGACACTGGCCACGAGGTCGGAAACGGCACCGAAGGCACGCGGCGCGGAAGAGGAGCGCAGCGTGATGGAACCCGAGGCCCTCTGGAGCGACCATGCCGAGCGGTTGGACATCGGTCCTGCGAGCGGCGTGAAGCGGATCGTCCTGACCCCGAAGCCACGGGTGAACACCTGCTCGGTGGAGGTCAGGAACGTGGAGAACCTGCGTCACGTAAGTGCCCTTAGCGCATCGCTGACGGGCATGGCTGGCGGCTGGCTGGCAGGAATTGACGAGCTGACAACCGAGAAGGTGACCATCCCGTTCGAGGTACGCGCCAACGAGGACAAGACGCAGCTGTCGGGCAACCTGACCTTCTTCGGCCACTGCCCGAAGGAAGCCGGAGTGCACAAGCTGATGATTTACGCGCTGATGTCGGACGGCAGCACCTATTATTTCGAGGCGGACGTGACCGACCAGCTGCACGATGCGGCGCAGGACCCGACACACATCGTCATCGTGATAGACAAGCTGCCGCTCCCGAAGCCCATCACCGGCGGCGGAGGTCTGCAGCCTTCCGTGAAGGACTGGGAGGAAGTGCACATCAGCCTGCCGATGAGCTAAGCAGAGAACAAGTAGAACAGAAAAGTAAAAAGACAAGTATATGAACAAATCGATTTATATATGTGCGGCGGTAGCAATGATGCTGGCTTCGTGTTCCAACGATGAGACAGTGGAACTGGCGAAGGAGAATGCCATCAGTTTTCGCAGTATAATAGGTGCGAATACCCGTGGCGTGGTGGCTGACGTTAGTAATTTGAATACCCTCTGCGTGACGGCCTATCAAGGAACAGACCTATTCTTTGACAATGTCATATTCCAAAAGGACGGTACGGGCTTCTTCAACTCTGCCAAGCCTTATTATTGGCCGGAAACCGGCGAATTGACTTTCACCGTACTTTCAGGCAACTGGAGCAGTACCCGTGATTTCAGCAGCTCTACGGAGCAATGGATGAGAAATGTCACCATCAACGATGATATTGCCAAGCAGGAAGATATGACCTATGTATCCAACGTGATAGGAACGAAAGCCGCGAACGGAAAAGTGGGCGTACCGCTGGAGATGAAGCACGCGCTTGTACAAGTTCAGCTCAATGCAAAGAACGAGAACGCTAACTATGTGTATAAGGTGAAAGGCATCCGAATCAACCGTGTTGCAACCACTGCCGACTTCGACATGAAGAACGAGCAATGGGGGACAGCAAAAGGCGAGGCGACTTTTGAAATCACTTACGACACTCCCATAGAATTGACATCCCAACCCCAATCTATCATGGGAACGGCTGGTAATGCCATGCTGATTCCGTACAAGTTGGAGGCTTGGGATGGAAGCATGAAGCTGAATAAACCAGAGGGTACGCTTACGGCCAGTGTGCAACCGCATAAACCCGGTTATACTCTTACAGACGGTGGTTTTTTTTCTGTCTTGATAAACATCCGGATGAAAGCCGGAGCATCTGTCTATCCAGACAAGGAAGGTGGTTACGCATGGGCTACTGTTCCTGTGGGATACTATTGGGAAAAGCAACAGGGCAAGAAGTTCGTCTATACGCTTGACTTCAGCAACGGTGCAGGAATGGTGGATCCTTTAGACCCAGGTCCTGACTGGGATGCAAGCAAAGATCCTGACTATGCGGTACCCATTCTGGGTGGCAAGATACGCTTCGGCGTGACGGTCAGCGAGTGGGGCACCGATGACAAGAACGTGGATCTGAAAGACCCGGAAAAGTTCGATGTCACGGTGGACGGCTGGACGGACGACAAGAAGGACGCTCCCCTGAAATGAGTGCGTAAAGTGAGACAAAAGATTATCAATCAAATATTTTTTTAATTATTCATTTTTTAAATTTTGATTTTTTTTCAATTATGAACAAAGCAATTTATTTGTGCGCAGCGGCCGCTTTGGCGCTGGCATCATGTTCCAATGACGAGACTGTGGAAATGGCACAGCAGAAAGGCATCAGTTTCCGTGCCGTGACCGGACTGAACACACGTGCTTCCGAAGTGACAACAACAAACCTGAGTGCCCTTAAGGTTACAGCCTTTTGGAATAAGAATGGAGACAAGTACGATGGTTTTACTGATGAGGTTGATTATGTAAAGGCTGGTGGTGTATTTAATTCTGCCGTTTCAAAATTCTGGCCGAAAGACGAAAGTGAAGTATTGAGCTTCACCGCTTTCTCTGACAACTGGACTGGAACGAAAAACATCACGGACAAGAATAACATCAACGTGGATGGTGTGAAGATTGAAAGTACAGTAGCTGACCAAAAAGACATGGTATATGTTACAGGCGCGACCGGAACCAAGGCTACCAATGAAACGAACGGTGTTCAGTTGACATTGGAACACGCCCTTTCCCAGATCCAAATCTCTGCAAAGAGCGACAATACGGTCTACACATACCAGGTGAAAGGTATCCGTATCTCAAATGTTGACGGAGAGGCCGACTTCAATGTCGTAAATGGTACGTGGAGCAACAACGCTGCAAACGACCAGATTTATGAAGTGAAGTATGCTACTCCGGTAACTTTGAATGGTACTGCCCAAAGCATCATGGAACGAAAGCAGGATAATGGCACTGACTACAGTGACAATGCCATGCTGCTTCCGCAGGGAGCTACTACGGCTTGGGATGTTGATGTCGACAAGACAAATACCAACAAAGGTACATACATCTCTGTACTGTTGAAAATCAAGAAAGGTACTGAAAATGTTTTCCCTGCTGAAGGTGATGATACTTACGGTTGGGCTGCCGTTCCTGCTTCATTCACTTGGGAAAAGGGCAACAAGTATGTCTATACTTTGGACTTCACCAACGGTGCCGGACGTGTTGACCCTGTAACCCCCGGACCAGACGTTAAACCGCAACCGGACGGAAAAGACCCGGACAAGGGAGACAAGATTTTAGGTGACCCGATCAAGTTCACCGTTACGGTTACTCCTTGGAATCCCACCGATAACGATATCAATATGTAATCCGATATCCATTTAATCAAAAATCAATAACCAAACCGCACTTCCGCCCGGTGGCTGTCCGCACACTCAGCCAAGGCAGGAAGTGCACCCCAGGCCGGACGGGGTTGAATGTCCCTTTCCGGTCACACAGAAAAGACAATCTAAAAAAAGAATAACTATGGCAAATAAAGCGATTCATGTATTGGCGGCAGCGGCCTTGCTTCTTGCCTCGTGCTCCAACGACGACACGGTGCAGGTGGCTTCCGGGAAAGGCATCCGTTTCCGTATGGCGGTGGATATGAACACCCGTGCCCTCTCCGCTGACCTCGCCGGGCTGAAAGCCACCGGCTTCAGCGTGTCGGCGTTCGCCACGGCCGACAATGAGGAGAAGTATGGGTTCCGGAGCTTGCTGTTCACGTACGAGGCGGGCACGGAGAACGACTGGACGTCCGACCCCTTGAAGTATTGGCCGGACGACGGCAGCGAGCTGCGCTTTGTGGCCGCCTGTCCCGCAGCCGCGGACTGGGGAGGCACCTATGAGGGTGACAAGCCCGGTGAACTGAAAGTGACCGGCTTCAGTCCGGCAGCGGACATCACCGGACAAAAAGACCTGCTGGCAGGTTATGCCTCGGGCGATAGGAACAATGCCGCCAAGACGGAGATAGAGTTGCGCCATGTGCTCACGCAGGTAGAGGTACGTGCCAAGAACACCAATGCGACCTACCGCTACGACGTGAAGGCGGTACGCATCGGTTCCGTCCATTCCACGGGCGACTACACGTTCCCTTCGGAAACAAATGCCAACGGCAGCTGGACACTGAAGGACGGAAGCTACGCCTCCTATGCCACCGCAGAGCTGACAGATCCGATACGCCTCACGTCTGACGCGAAAGGACTGATGGACGACAGTGGCACGGCGATGCTCCTTCCGCAACAACTTACGGCATGGGACACGAAAGACGACAAGGAAAACAAAAAGAACGGTTCCTATATCGCCCTGCTGTTGAAGATAACCACTGAAGCGGGTAGACAGGTCTATCCCTCCGCCGAGGGTGAATACGGCTGGGCGGCAGTGTCCATCGGAGGCCACGCGGAGAGCAAGAAGAACCTCTGGCAGCCAGGCGACAAGTTCGTCTACACACTCGACTTGAGTAACGGCGCAGGGGTAACGCCCCCCGACGGCCCCGATCCCGGCGAACCGATACTGGGACAACCCATCCACTTCACGGTGACGGTGAACGGCTGGGCGGTTCGCCATCAGGACGTGAACCTGTAAGACAGAAAACGAATTACGAATAAAAAACGAATGACAGATATGAACTACAAGAACAAACTGATGAGTCTCTCGCTCATCCTATTGGCGATGTTCTCTGCCTGTACGGACGAGGTGGAGAACGGAGGCCGTGACTCGGGCACAGGCGACCACCGCATCACCTTTGCCGTGGGCACGGCAGCCCCTGATGCCCGGACACGGGCGGACGGGAGTCGCTCTGGTACCACCGAATCATACGAAACCAGCTCCGTGGAGATGCAGGGCAAACTGGACGGGAAAACTGTCTACCTCACCGCCGAAGTCTCCGACGGTTTCCCGGGCGATGACCAACCCTTGACACGGGGCACGCAGGTGACGGGGGTCGCACAGGTGGATGAATTTAGCGTGTCGGCCACTGTTTTAGATGCTAACGCTTTTGAACCCGAGACATTGGATGTGATGTACAATGTGAAGGTGGCGAAGGACGACGCCTCTTCCACATGGACTACCGGGACACCATACTACTGGCCTACCGGCAAAAAACTGACTTTTTTTGCCTGGTATCCCTACAACTCGAAGAACCTGACCATCCCGAAAGATAGCAACGTCAAAGACACGAAACTGTTTTATGAGATACCCGAACAGGTAGCCGACCAAGAGGACTTTATGATGGCCAACAGCTATGAAGTGAGCGAGACATCGAGCGTGCCGATTTTTTTCAGGCACATGCTTACGGCGGTGAAGTTCAAGACGAGCAACAACATCCCTGCCTGCACCGTCAAGTCCATCTCCCTGAAAGGAGTGAAATACAAAGGCTATCATAACTGGCAAACACATGGCAGCGGTATATTACCTTGGGATCCGGATGCTGACACCAGAGACTTCACCTTGGACTTTCCCAATGGAAAGGAGGTAGCCGAGAATACCGAGACCGAACTCACGGGAAAGGGCGAGACTTTCTTCATGATGCCGCAGACATTTGGAGATGACAGCGAAGCCCGTTTGGAAGTGACGTTGGAGATGAATGGCGTGGAGCAGACCATCGGTGCCAAACTGAAGGATCTTGCCAATGCTTATGGTTCGTCAGTTTGGAATCTGACAACAACGGTTACATATAATATCTCGCTCGACCAGAATGTCGAGTTGGAATTGAACAAGGATGTCTTCGTGGCTTCGGGTGCCGACGCTGTGATTTATGTGAAGAGCAACTGTGACTGGGAGTGTACACTGAGCGACCCGAACGGCATCACCGGCAGCGCCGCACCGGCCTTGTGCAAGCCGACGCTGAAAGGTAGCACCAGCGGAGTGCAGTCGGACAGTTTCGATAATGAAAACGCGAAACTCACCCTTGAAACCATCCAACCGACCGACACTGAGACGCGCAAGGGCAAGGTGAAGCTCACGTTTACGTTCCCTTCCAAACCGGGAAAGACGGTAGAGAAAGAGGTGACGCTGACTTCCAGTCTGATGGTGGAATATCCGACAGGAAGTGACATCTGGTACAAACTGTCCCAAGGGTCTATGAGTTGCCACGACTTGATGACCACCGATACGCCCACCTTGCCCGATAATGCCGACTTTGCCACGGCCATAGCCAAGGTGGTAGGTGCCGATGTGACATATAGCCGCGAACTGGTAGCGACAAGAACTGGAGGAACTTCTTATGATGGCGATCCGGCCGTCTTCACTTACTTCGGTATCCGCAGAGCCAAAGCTGACGGTTCGACCATCGTGGTGAACCTTTCCAGAATCACCTTGGAGAACTATGGCGGTTCAACTTTCGATGAAAAGAACTTCATGACTTGGGGTGGAACTTACTATCCAGTAGGTAGCACATGGACGGTGACCAAAGACAACTATAATGTGAAGACTCACGTAGACGACATGGGTACGGATTTGTCTGTTTGGCAAAGCACTGCCATGGGTAACTGGGGATATGACCAAGCGTATGACTATAGTAGTTCTACTTTCCGCTATCCCGGTTACTACACCATCAAGAATAACAAGTTCGGCTACTACTCCATTGAAAAGGTCTCAAATTGAGAAACAGGCAAGGCAAGATCAATAACAGTTTGAACAATAAAAAAGACAAGATATGAACTACAGGAATAAACTAATGAACCTTTCTCTCATCGCGCTGGCAGTATTCTCCGCCTGTTCGGACGAGGTGGAGAACGGTACTCACCCGGGAAAGGGAGACCAGCGTTTGAGCTTCGCCGTAAGCATGGGAGGCACGAACGCATGGAAACCGACAGCCGGCACCCGTGCGGCTTCCGGTTTAGGGGAGAGCACGTACGAGCTGAAACCCATTGAGATGGAAGGCAAGGTGAACGGGAAGACCGTCTACCTTACCGCAGAAGTGACGGACGGATTTCCCGGCGACAACCGTCCGATGACGCGCGGCACGCAAATCTCCGAGACCAACAAGACGGATATGGAGACCTTTGCCTTATCGGCCTATACCGATGCCACCGGCACGCCCGACTTCATGTACAACGAGACGGTCACCTTGAATAAGGACGAAGGCCGTTGGTATCCCACGGGGACATACTATTGGCCCGGCAAGAAGCAGTTGAGCTTCTACGCATGGTTCCCCAGTGCGGCGGACGGCATGACGCTCACTGGCAATACCGATGTTGGCGCACCTGTGATAACCTATACCGTGCCCGATGACGTGAAGAAGCAACAGGACGTGATGAGTGCTGCAGCCATCGGAAAGGATAATCCGACGGCAGACGGTTTCGCCACCACCGACCTGACGTTCAACCACGCCCTCTCGGCAGTGAAGTTCGTGGCAGGGGATGACCTACCCAACTGCGTGGTGAAGTCCATCAAGCTGGATGGCGTGCGCTACAAAGGTACTTACACGTTAGGAACGGACGCATGGACATTGACTGATGACACGCAAGCCTTTACCCTGCGTTTAAACAAAGTGGTGGCAGGAAACGGTGGAGCCATTACGGAGGATGGCAAAGGCGAGACCCTCTTCATGATGCCGCAGACATTGTCCGACGACGCGAAGATCGAGGTGGTGCTGAATGACGGAACTGCCGACTTTACGGTGGGCGCATCCATTGGAGGCACGAAATGGGAAATGGGCAAGACCTATACCTACCACATCTCGAACAATTTTGTGTCGCTGGTTACCACCAACGACAAGTTCGTTGCCTTTACGGATGAAACCCTGACGGATCAGGTGGCTTTCTTCTTGAGTGCGTCCGCAACTACTGCCGGGACTACGGGTGAAATCTTAGCCCCGGCTGGAGTAACCGTTACACCCACCACTTTTGCAAGCGGAGCGTCCAACCTCCCCGTGAAGGTCACTTGGCCCAAGGACATGGGGAATTATGTAAGCATGGAGATTTCTTTCGCTGGCAAGAAAAAACGGATTCTTATGTCCCGCCAGACACCCACCGAAGGGGATGCCTATTGGCTCTATTCCCTGCCCGAGACGACCAGCCTGCACTTGGAAAATGACATCATCGGCTTGCAGAACGCATCGGAATCGGACTGGATAGCCATGACCTCGTCTCCTACGTACACGAAGGACAATTATTCGCAGGTCATTTATGACAACTCCTCAAAGGGCGACATTTACCTGCAGACGTTGAGCATCCCGTCGGCGAACCGCTTCGCCTCGTTGCTTGCCACCAAAGAGGACTTTGACCAAAATGTGATGTACTGCGTGGAGCAGAAAGCCTTTACCGCCGATTTCGGCTTCAAGGGCTGCGAACGAAATATTTCCCGCGAATCGGAGAAATGGAACATCGTGCTGAACGGCGGACATTTCAAGGACAACGTCACAAACATGAAAGCCAGAGTGGTAATCTCCTCCGATGTATCTGATGAGCTGATCAACGATCAGGGACGTGATCTTACTTATGGCGAACCGGTGTCTATTGTCGTAAACAAAACTACATCTATGGCTGTGTCCGCCACTCCTTACGTGAAGAAGCGTTGGGACAACCTGCAAAACAATACGGCCAATAACGGCACACGCAAGGTAAACGTGCAGGTGAAGAACGACGGCATGGACGAGTGGTACGATTGCGGACCTGACGGATTGATGAGTGATAGGTTCACGTGGGGAAATAATTTTGCAATAGGATATAACCAATACCACGGAAGAGGTAATAATTGGAATAATGGTGCACTTCCAATAGTCCGGGATTATTATGAAGTGCATCAGAAACACCCGATGTTTGGCTTGCACAGATGGTCTATAATGAGGGACAACGGTGATGCAAATATAATGGGGAACGCCCTATATATGATATTCTGCAGTGCCAGACAGTGGAACGGATGGAATAATGGAAGCATCTACCGCAATAGTACGTCTGGGGGATGGTCATACATTGCATGCAATCAGGCAAACAGCATTACTGATCCTGAAAATCCCAATTACAATGATGTCTATAATGGCGGCCGATTCATCACCATTGGCGTAAATGGTCGTAACTGGAGATGGTCATCTTGGCAAAACTATCCGGGACCTCTTACAGTATGGATTCCGGTAGTATACACTGACTCCCATTGCGGATTGAACGCACGCCCTACAGACGGCACTCCCATTCCCGGAACATCGGTTAACGAATAGTGGCAAATCGCTTTAATAACCAACAAGATTATATATACACTTTAATTACATCAAGACTCTCCCCAGCACAGCGGGAGGGATTATGTATAATAACCCTACAACTTCCCGCACTTGTGAAAGACCGGGAAGTTTCCCTAACTATTAATACATACAAAAGACAGATGGAAACAACGAAGATACTTGAAAGGGAAAGAAACAACAAGGATGCCGTCCACCTCCACTGGAACGAGGCGGACGAGACATGGAACGCCTACGGCAAATCGGCGGAAAACGCCCTTGCCATCAACCGGGAACTCCGCACGCTGACGGACAAAGCGGAGCTGGACGGCACAGAGGTGACACACCTGAAAGTGACCACCGAACAGTTCGAGCGGTACGGCCTTGCCGACTACTGCGTGGCGGTGGACGACGAGAGATTGAAACTGAAGATACCCGTGCATGGCTGAACGAACGGACATGAAGGACTTCGCCGCAAGGCTTGAGGAAGAGGCGGAAAAGAAGGTGGAGAAGATAGAGGCCGGAGACCTGAACATGATCAAGAAATCATTCGAAGCCTCGTTGGTGCTCGCGGACGCTTTCCTGCAACTGAAAGCCTTCATCGCGGACTATACTTTCCGTGACGAGGCAGAGGAAATCGAGTTCTTCAAGACGGTCAAACCCCGAATCTGCCACCGGCTCATCTACTACCGCAAGATATACAACATCGAGATGAACCGTCCCGTAGGCAACGAGTCACAGCGGAGCTACCTGATAGACGAGATACGGGGCATCAACCGTTACAACGAGAAACGTTCGGACTTCGTGCGTTACTACCGCTCCGGGCTGACCCACTTGGACGCACTCTATTACCTGCGGGGTAACCTTGACACGGCACTCTACTTGGAGTCGTTCCATCACGAGCGTGATCCGTCATTCTCGACCAACTGTGACTTCATGGCGGCACGGCTTCTCGCCAACGAGCGGCTGATCCGCTACCTGACGAAAGAATTAGAGGCGTTCGAACTGCGGCAAGCCGAAGAATCGTTGCTGAAGGTGCGCCTGACGTGGAAAGCGACGAAGACGGAACTGACCGAACTGCTATTTGCATTGGACAGTCGCAAGGCATTCGGGGATGTCCCGTTGACAAGGCTGTCGGAGTATGTGCAGAGGGCATTCAACATCGAGTTGGACAAGAACCTGTCCCGGACATTCGGCGACCTGCGCATCCGCAATCGGCAGACGCCTTTCCTTGACAGCCTGAAGGCCGCACTGCTCAGGCGGATGAACCGCCCGCTGAACAACCGCCCCGGAGGGCGGAACAAAAAGACGCTTTGAGAAGGATAAGAATTGAATAATAACAAACAGAAACCTAAATAGAAAAGGACAATGAAACAGGTATTTATCAAGACATGGCTGCTGCTGTTCGTGTTACTGGCAGCGGCAGCCTGCGACAAGGACGAGAGGGAAATCGGCTACGACGCGCTGCCCCAAAAGGCGCGGCAGTTCATCGCGCAGTATTTCCCCGGTGCGGAATGCACCCGTGCGGTGCGTGACAAGGACGGCGGCACGACCGAATATGAGGCATGGCTCTCGGACGGAGCGGAACTGGAGTTCGACGAACAGGGCGAGTGGACGAGCGTGGACTGCAAGTTCTCCGCGCTGCCGGACGGCATCCTGCCGGAATCCATCGCGACGGACATCACCGCCCGTTACCCCGATGCCGTACCTTACAAGGTGGAGAAACAACCGGGCGGTTACGAGATAGACATCCCCGGCTGGGAACTGTACTACAGCTATCAAGGTACGTTCATCCGTGCCGAAAGGGACTGGTAAAACTGCATGAAACACCAATAACTAAAGAGCTATGATCATCTATGACAGCAAAATCGCCCGTCTGCTCCAAGGCCGGCTGAATCCCTACGATTACGTGACCCTCCCGATCATTACCTTGACCGCCCTCCCCTACGGAGAGAAAGGAATTTGGGAGGAAATGGAGATGAGCATCCACCGCCGCCAGTATACAGAATGCTTCCTTGCGTCACTACTGCCGTCCCTGCTTCTGGGCTGGCAGGTGTGCTGGGGACTTGCCGTCCTGCCACTGTTCATATATTACATCCTCTATTGGGCGGAACAGTTGGCTGTCGGCCATTCGGCATTTGACTACGAGGCAGAAAAGGAAAGCGAGGAAGTAAGCTACTTTGTAGTGAGAAAACGCATTGCATGGAGCAAATGGTATTGGAAAAAGAAGCTGCCGGCCATCGACCGGAGCTGGTTCTGCTAAAGGAACAGGGCTGGCTCCTATACAGCTACTACAAGCGTGGGCTGCTGTCTGTTTAAGTTGTGTTCGGGCATCCTGGGGCCTTCTTTATGATTAAACGAGATGCAGCCAACGCTTCCTTTCATCACATTCCTCTATTGGGCGGAAAAGGAAAGCGTGGAGATAAAAAAGGAAAAAGTGCAATTCAGACATATATACGAAGAGTTACGATGAAGAAAACGGAATGCGTCCTTGTGAAAGGTCGCCAGATGTCCGCCGAAGGGTAGCAATGCCCGTAGGACACAGTTTTTTGATTTTTAGGAAAGTTCAATCCCCAAAAGGGATTGGATTTATTAAGTGGGAAACCACTTTTTTACATGAGAAAACAAGACCCGCACTTGTGAAAGCCCGGAGCTTGTACTTTAGCATGGCAGCCTGCCAGCTTTACCCCGGCAGGCTTGTCATAGAGATATTTTTCAACAAAAGTTAGTTCACTTCGCATCAGCGGATGCGGTACAAGTGAAAGAATTCAAAATGTCTGGAAGCTTCCACCTGTTACAGTCCGAAGCTTCCGTTTTTTTATATGGACAGAATAAATTCAAAAACAAGAACGATATGGCAACATTAAAATTGAACAAATTCATACTTTTGCCGTGTAGGGCGGCTTCCGCCCTCGTGCGCTGCGGCTTCCCGGTGAGTGCGGGGATCATGATGAAAACGTTTTCCCCCGATACGGGCCGTATATTTTACGAGAACGCCGTGTGTGACTTCCTGCTGCACAAATTCCCTGAAATCGTGAGGTGGTATGAGGACTGCCCCTGCCCGACAGGATTCCTCACGGCAGGTTCACCGGTATGGGTGTTCCTTCCTGAAGAGGGAAAGGAAGGCGACGAACTTCTAAGGTCGGTACGCAAGGAGATCGACAATCGCCCCATACGTGTGATCACCCGTGAGAATTACCGGAGACGTATGTGCCTTTCCGGCCAGCTCATCAAACGGCTCGACCGCGCAGGTGACGACATGCTCTCCGAGTTCCTGTGTCACACCCTGCTTTCCAAGCAGGACGGCACGTATGTGGACTCTCGCAGATGGGAAAGCGCCAAGAAAGGTGACCCGGTGCACGGCTTCATATCCGACATGCTGGCGGCGTGCCTCTCCGCCAGCATGCCCATCGTGGACGGTGACCTGCCCGGCATCCTCACGCGGATGGCAAGACACCATATCCCGAGTGTCAGGGCGAAGCTGAGAGAACAGGACAGGATGATCCTGCAAGCCTGTCCCTCGCTGAATGAATATCAGCATGCAATGAAGTAGAAAATGCGTACCTTATAAATGCAGACGAAATATAAAAACAAGCTGCGAACGTTATTCTTCTTAACTTAAAATGTTGGAACGCCAATATCAAATATTTTATGCTTTTGCTGGTTATTTTATCTGTGTAATTTGTGGATATTATATAGAAGTATGTATTTATAAATAAAAATCATGAACAATGGTATAATATGGTTGAAGTTAAAAATATCGTTCGGTTATGCCATCTTGGTTCTGTTGTCCGCATTCATTGTCTATCAGTTCCGTCAGGAACAAATGCAAAGACACATGCTACGTAAGAAGGAGAAAGAGCTGGTGGCGATACACCGTCTGGCTGAAAGAATCTACATCGACCTGCTGGACCTTTCCACCCATGCCGAGATTGCCGTCACATGGGATGATGACGACCTCGGGGAATACAGCCGCAAACGCCACGGGGTCTGCGACAGCCTGCAACTTCTGAAAGAATATGTCCATACCCCGTTACAAAAAAGCCATATCGACTCGTTGTGCCTTCTTCTTTGGAACAAGGAACTTCTTTTATCCAAGGCGGTACATACCTTCAAGGAACTGCAGGACATAGGTGACATTGTACAAGAAAGCATTCCTGCCATTGTCTTGACAGCCCGGAAACAGGCTGCACGGCAAAAGGAAAATACGGCTTCTCCGGAAGCCGGTGCGGGAGATGTACCCAAAAAGAAAAGGAGTTTCCGGGATATCTTCCGTAGAAAAGAAAACAAATCCGCTTACCTGCAACAGAGGGAAGAGGCTGAACGTAAACGGCAATCCCTGTCCGTTCCCTCTTCAACCGGGACGACAACACGCATGCTCCGCTCCCTGAATGAAAGGGTCACCCGGGAACAGGCTGAAAGGCGGGCCAGGCTGCTGGCACAGATGGACAGCCTGTATGCCGGCAGTATGGAGTTGAACGGGAGGATGAACAATATGATCTCCGAATTTGAGCGGAAAAACAACGAACGTTTTACCGCACGCTACAGGGCCTTTGTCCTTGAACGGGACAATTCCTACCATATGGTGGCCGGCCTTGCCCTGTCCGTCTCCCTTCTGGCGATCATGCTGTATACCGTCATACACCGGGACCTGAACCGCCGTCTCCAATACGAGAGGGAGCTTGAACAGTCCGACAGGCGGAACAGGGAACTGCTCCGCTCACGCAAGGAGCTGATGGCCTCGGTTGCTCACGACCTGCGCGCCCCGCTGGCGGCCGTCAAAGGCTGTGCGGAACTGTTACCCTCGGAAAGCGACGTCAGCCGCAGGAGTGGCTATCTGGACAACATCCTGCACTCGGCCGATTACATGCTCGGCCTGGTGAACACGCTGATGGAATACCACCGGATGG
>ULQC01071552.1_pt1 | contig 15481 bp, 9 predicted proteins | sample 1954091 | NCBI WGS metagenome assembly ULQC01 (sample SAMEA4835645, study PRJEB28245) | human gut metagenome | biome: gut microbiome; material: fecal sample | place: Denmark | collected 2008
TATTTAAGTCTGGTGGAAGAGACCTATCCGGCAGTCAACGGCGGCGGCTATATTGAGCGGTATCTGAACGGAGAGATCAGTACGCAGGAAGCGACGAATATTTCTAATGCCATTGAGAATATGATGTTCTCTATCACAAAAGACATAGATACCTATAAGAGACTGATCAACAAGTATGATGCAGGAAAATCAAACGTAGCATATTATTACAGGAGTATTAATGGAGCGGTATACACCAACCTGAAATTAGAGGAAGGTGGAAAAGAAGAGGCAAGACAAAAGATCGAAGATCTCGGACAATATCTGTGCTACGATGATGAGGACATACATTTCGATACAAATATCAATAACTTAGAAGAATATTTTTATCAGGATGAGACCTACATTACCGGAAACATGGACACCGATGCCGTATTTATGATGGGAGTGAATGCAAAACTTCCATATAAAGACCATTTTTATAAAGCAAAAGAGTCCTATAACCGACTGCATCCGTGGATAAAGATCAGTATTATCACAACTTTTGTGAGTATCATAGGCTGGATAGCGGCACTGGTTTACCTGAGTACTGTCACGGGACGAAAATCCCACGAAGATGAGGTGCATCTGAACGGCTTTGATAAGATCAAAACAGAAATCGTCATAGTGGCGGGAATTCTGCTGATCAGTGCAGGAAACATGATGACAGGCAGACTGCGCTCCCATTCATGGGAGATTTCGGGACTTCTGATCATGGGAGGAATCTTAGCGTTTGTAGGAAATGCCTGCTTTTTACTGTTTTATCTGAGTATGATCCGCAGACTCCGCGCAGGAACACTCTGGAATAACAGCGTGTTTTATATGGTCATAGATTTAATACAGACCTATTATAGAGGCGGAAAGGCAACCGGAAGATTTCTGGTACTGTATATTTTAGAAGGAGCCGTGATACTGATCTTTGCTGCATGGGGCTATTATTATTCGCAGCCGTTGTTTTTAGCGGCACTGGCGATCCTGCTTATTGTATTTGGAATTTTTATCTTAAAAGACCGCGTACAGCGCCAACAGATTATCGAAGGAATTGAAGAGATCAAATCCGGAAATCTGGAATATAAGATCCGGTCGGAAGAGTTTACCGGGGATAACAAGATACTAAGTGAAGGAATTAACAATCTCGGAGACGGATTGGAAAAAGCGGTAGATGCGAGCATGAAAAATGAACGGATGAAGGCAGATCTGATCACAAATGTATCGCACGACATCAAGACACCGCTGACATCCATTATAAATTATGTAAATTTACTGGAAAATGAAAAGATCGAGAATGAGAAAGTAAATAATTATATCCACATTCTGAAAGAAAAATCAGCACGTTTAGAGCAGCTGACGGAAGATTTGGTAGAAGCATCCAAGATCAGCTCCGGCAATATTGTGTTAGAGATGGTCCGGATCAACTTAGTGGAACTGGTTTATCAGACCGCCGGAGAATTCAATGAAAAATTCGAGCAGCGGAATCTGACCATATTTACAAAAATGCCAAAAGAATCGATTGTTGTCATGGCAGACGGCAGGCGGATCTGGCGCGTGTTGGAAAACCTTTATAACAATGTCGCAAAATATGCACTGGAGGGCACGCGTGTCTATGTGGAATTGGACAAAAAAGAAGACGAAGCCGTATTTTCTATTAAAAATATTTCCTCAAAACCACTCAATATCCCATCGGATGAGCTGACAGAGCGTTTTATCCGGGGAGATGTCTCAAGGACAACGGAGGGAAGCGGACTGGGTCTGTCGATCGCGAAAAATCTTACCACATTGATGGGCGGAACCTTCGATATTATTTTAGACGGGGACCTGTTCAAGGTAATGATCACATTTCCACTTGCTTTTTAGTGGGGCTTTTATTATAATTTTTTGTGGAAAAGTATGTCGGCGGTGAGCTTTTTACCGCCGATTTTCAGTAAGGAGGATATATCATATGAAGTTACATGAAGGCGGCGTTTACTTAGTAAACGGCACAGAGTTAATTCCGGAGGGACCGGAAGCAGCTGCACAGATCTCAGCAAAGACGGGTGCAGCCGTATCGAAGGAAGAGGCAGCAAAGAATACGATTGCCTATGGTATTTTAAAAGACCATAACACATCCGGAAATATGGATAAACTTAAAATTAAGTTTGATAAACTGACTTCCCACGATATTACATTCGTAGGAATCATACAGACAGCGCGTGCATCAGGACTTGAAAAATTCCCGATCCCATATGTGCTGACAAACTGTCACAACTCCCTTTGTGCAGTTGGTGGAACCATCAACGAGGATGACCACATGTTTGGTCTGACCTGTGCAAAAAAATACGGCGGAGTCTATGTACCACCTCATCAGGCGGTTATCCATCAGTTTGCAAGAGAGATGCTTGCAGGCGGCGGAAAGATGATCTTAGGTTCCGATTCCCATACACGTTACGGAGCACTTGGAACAATGGCAATGGGAGAGGGCGGACCGGAGTTAGTAAAACAGCTTTTAAGCCAGACCTATGATATCAATATGCCGGGCGTAGTCGGAGTCTATATGACCGGAGAGCCACAGCATGGCGTAGGACCGCAGGATATCGCACTTGCGATTATCGGAGCAGTCTTTGCAAACGGTTATGTAAAGAATAAAGTAATGGAGTTTGTAGGACCGGGTGTGTCCAACTTAAGTGCAGACTACCGTATCGGTGTCGATGTTATGACAACAGAAACCACCTGTCTGTCCTCTATCTGGAGAACCGACGAAAAGATCAAAGAATTTTACGATATCCACGGAAGAAGTGAAGATTACAAAGAACTGAATCCGGGAAATGTTGCTTACTATGATGGAATGATCGAGATCAACTTAAGTGAGATTAAACCAATGATCGCTATGCCGTTCCATCCAAGCAATGTGTATACGATCGAAGAGTTAAATGCAAATCTTATGGATATTTTAGATGACTGTGAAAAGAGAGCCTTAGTCAGCTTAGACGGAGCCGTAGACTTTACATTAAAAGACAAAGTCAGAAACGGAAAGCTCTATGTGGATCAGGGAATCATTGCCGGCTGTGCAGGCGGTGGTTATGAAAATATCTGCGATGCAGCAGACATTTTAAGAGGTACAAGCATCGGACCGGACGAGTTTACCTTAAGCGTATATCCGGCAAGTACCCCGGTTTATATGGAACTTGTAAGAAACGGAGCCGTTGCAGATTTACTTGAGACAGGTGCGATCGTTAAGACAGCATTCTGCGGACCATGCTTCGGAGCAGGTGATACCCCAAGCAACAACGGACTTTCCATTCGTCATTCCACCAGAAACTTCCCGAACCGCGAAGGTTCTAAGTTACAGAATGGCCAGATCGCATCCGTAGCATTAATGGATGCACGTTCTATTGCAGCAACAGCAGCAAACAAAGGATATCTGACTTCTGCAGCAGATATGGATACAGAATATACAAAACCGGCATATCACTTTGATAAGACCATCTACGAGAACCGCGTATTTGACAGCAAGGGTGTTGCAGATCCAAGCGTAGAGATCAAGTTTGGTCCAAACATCAAAGACTGGCCGCAGATGAGTGCTTTACCACAGAACATGGTATTAAAAGTAGTATCTGAGATCCATGATCCGGTTACAACAACCGATGAGCTGATCCCATCCGGAGAGACTTCATCCTACCGTTCGAACCCACTTGGATTAGCAGAGTTTACATTATCCAGAAAAGACCCTGCTTATGTTGGAAAAGCAAAAGAAGTACAGAAAGCACAGAAAGCCATTGAAGAAGGCAACTGTCCGTTAGAGGCACTTCCGGAATTAAAACCGGTGATGGATACCGTACGGAAAACTTTCCCGGATGCAGGCGAAGGCAATCTTGGTGTAGGAAGTACGATTTTCGCAGTAAAACCGGGTGACGGTTCTGCCCGTGAGCAGGCAGCATCCTGCCAGAAAGTACTTGGCGGCTGGGCAAATATTGCAAATGAGTATGCAACAAAACGTTATCGTTCCAACCTCATTAACTGGGGTATGCTTCCATTCTTAATTGAAGAGGGAGACCTTCCGTTTGCAAATGGAGATTATCTTTTTATTCCGGAGATCAGAAAAGCCGTAGAGGAAAAGGCATCTGATATTACCGCTTATGTCGTAAAAGGAGATCACTTAGAAGAGTTCCACTTAAAGATGGGTGAGCTTACCGATGATGAAAGAGAGATCATCTTAAAGGGATGCCTGATCAATTACAACCGCGTAAATTAAGGAGAATACATGGAGAATAAGGAGAACAATTCCCCCGAACTGAAAAAAAAATCACACTGGAATATCAGACCTTATATGGCAATTGCATTAACCGCATTTTTAGTGATCACACTGAGTATCATTTTCTTCTTCCTGATCTACCGCTATAACGGGTTTGCGGCAGGGTGGAGAAAACTCACTGTCATATTGCAGCCGATCATCATCGGAATCGTGATCGCTTATCTGATCAATCCGATCATGATGTTTTTTGAAAAATATCTGCTGCGCTGGATCGAGCCAAAGATACAGAAAAAAGACAAGGCAAAAAAATTATGCCGAAGTCTTGCGACATTTGGCGCATTAGCAGTTTTCATTATGATCATTGCAATTTTGCTGATACTCTTAATACCACAGCTTGCAGAGAGTATTCAGGGCTTAGTGGTCACATTGCCGGGTGAGGTGCAGGAGTTGATAGACAAGGTCAATGGAATTTTGAAGAACGATTCAGAAATCGCAGACATGTTTGAGAATACGCTGCTGCATGCAACGGATTATCTGCGTAACTGGGCAATGAACGATCTGTTACCAAAGAGCAACCAGTATCTGACCTCTATTACTTCAGGACTGATCAGTATTTTTAAAGTTCTGTTAAATATTGTAGTCGGATTGATCGTATCAGTATATCTGCTGTTCAGTAAAGAGACTTTTGTCGGACAGTTTAAAAAGCTGACCTATGCACTGTTTAAACCGAAACGGGCAAACATTATCATAGAGACAGCTAGAAAGAGCAACGAGATCTTTGGCGGATTTATCAGCGGAAAGATATTGGATTCTACCATTATCGGAATTATCTGCTATATCGTTCTTTTGATCATGAAGATGCCATATGCCGTATTGGTCAGTGTGATCGTCGGTGTTACGAATGTGATTCCGTTCTTTGGACCGTTTATCGGTGCAGTACCGGGATTTATCATTATCGTACTTGCCAATCCGTTGCAGGGACTTTATTTCCTGATCGTTATTTTTATCCTGCAGCAGGTAGATGGAAATATCATCGGACCAACGATCTTAGGAGATTCCACAGGACTTTCTCCGTTCTGGGTAGTCTTTGCGATCATGGTCGGAGGCGGATTGTTCGGATTTGCGGGAATGCTCCTTGGAGTTCCGGTCTTTGCCGTAATTTATTACATTATACAGAGGGTCATCTATCACTTCCTGCGTAAGAAAAAGCTGCCGGAAGCGACAGAGCAGTATATCGAGCTGGACAAAGTAGATACCCGTACGAATGAACTCTGCTATTTTCAAAAAGAAGAAATTGATGTAAAAAAAGATGTTCAAACAGAGGAAAATACAGAGAATAAAAACTAAGGAAAAGCCGTATTCGACAGGATTTGCCGAATACGGCTTTAAAATAATAAATTTTGACACACAGGGTATCCTATGGTACACTAAAATGGATAAAAATCTGTCTATTATAGGCATATTCAGAGGTGACACAAGTTGGATAAATATGAATATAAATTAAAACTCGATCAGATGAAAAGTGCTTTTGCAGAGGGAAATTATCACATGGCAGAAGAACTTGCAGATTCCATTAACTGGAAACGTGTTCGCAATGCAAATTCCCTGATAAAAGCAGGAGAAGTCTATGAGACGGCAGAAAGATATGATGATGCAAAAGAAATGTTTCTGCTTGCATATGAACGTTCTCCGATTGGAAGAACGATCGTATACCGTCTTGCAGAACTGGCAATCCATGTAGGCAATTACGATGAAGCAATGGAGTATTATGAGGAGTTTGTAGAGATGGCTCCGAATGATAGTCTCAAATTTGTGTTAAAATATAAGATATACAAAGCAAAGGGAGAATCCCTTGCAGAGCAGATACAGATTCTTGAGGATTTAAAGGAACAGGAATATATTGAAGAGTGGGCATATGAGCTGGCATACCTCTATCATCAGGCAGGAATGAGCGAGAAATGTGTGGAAGCATGTGATGAACTGATTCTATGGTTTGGTGATGGTGCATATGTTGAAAAAGCGCTCGAATTAAAGATGCTCTATCAACCGTTGACCAAGCAGCAGGAAGAGAAATACCGCCAGTTCCGCCAGAAACGGGACGGAGTGGTTGAGGTGCGTCCGAATGATATGCTCAATTCCGGTGAGATCGTATCCGAAGTTGTGAAGATCCCGCAGGTTACGATGAATGCGAGCCGTTTTAATACGGTAAATCTTCAGAATGAATTGGCAAAAAATATGCAGCAGATCATGGATGCGACGGAAAAAGAAGAGGTCAACGATTCCATGGATGCCATTAAGAAAATGGTGGAGGAGATTCCTTATTTACAGCTTCCGCATGAGAGTGAGGAGCAGAAGGAAGAAAAATACGGACATATTGAGACGGATGAAGAGATCGACGGTTCTTTAAAGATTAATTTTAAAGAGATGTTGGCAGAGGATTCGGACGGACAGATCAGTCTGTACGTTCCAAAGGATCCGATGGTAGAAAGACAGATTACCGGTCAGATGAGCATCCAGGAAGTGCTGGAAGAATGGGAAAAGACAAAGCGTGCGGCAGAGGCAGCATTGCAGGAAGCAGAGCAGCGCCGGTTAGAATCTGCAAAAGCCAGAGCACTTCAGGAAGCAGAAGAGATCATGGAGCGTTTAGTCGATGTCATTCCTCAGTTGAATGCAGGTCTGTCGCCAAAAGAATTATTGGAACAGGAGTATATGCAGAATATGCCGGAAAAAGACGAAAAAGCAGCCAGATTATTTCAGAATGTCAATGACATTCTTACAAGAGAGATCGAGAAATTATCCAAAGAGAATAACAGCATTGATCAGATGATAGAAGAGAATAAACCAGCAGAGGAATCTTTTGGACAGGAGATGGAAAATGAAATGTCAGAAGAGTTATCAGAGGAGATTCCACAGGAACTGCCGCAGGTTTCCACAGATATCGGAGATTTATTAGTAGAAGAACCGATACCGGAGGAAATTGAAGCAGCAAAAGAACTGATGCCGGAAGAGCCGGCAAAACAGGAAGAACTTCCGCCTATCCAGATACCGGAAGATGTGATTGAGGATGAAGATGTAACGATGCATCTGACAAAGGCACAAAAAGAGATCTTTTCTTATTTTGTTCCGATCCAGGGAATGGAGCAGCAGCTCTGTCAGGTGTTGACCGGAGTGAAACGGAGACTTGGAAGAAGTACGAACTCTACAGAGGGAAATATCATGATCCAGGGAGGACCGGGCAGTGGTAAGACCGTACTTGCAACGGATCTGATCAAAGTCATTCAGGAGGAAACCGGACTGATCGGAGGAAAGATCGGTAAGATCGAAGCCGCTTCTTTAAATCAAAAGGATATTCCGGAATTGATGAAAAAAGTCCGCGGAGGCTGTCTGATCATTGAAAAAGCCGGAGAGATTACGCGTGAGACGGCAGTGAAGATGTCTCTTCAGATGTCACAGGACACCGCAGGAATGTTAGTTATTTTAGAGGATACCAAAGAAGGAATCCGTAAGGCACTTGGACGCGATGAAGAATTTGCAAGGAAGTTTACCGAAAAAGTCAATATACCGATCTTTTCCATTGATGAACTGGTAGAATTTGCAAAATCCTATGCACAGGAGTTAGAGTACGAAATTGATGAAATGGGAGTGTTAGCACTCTATAACCGCATCAGCAGTATTGAAAAACTCGATGAAGCAACAACGCTGTTTGAAGTAAAAGACATTGTGGATGAAGCAGTGGCAAAATCCGAAAAGGGCGGATTCAAAAAAGCGTTCAGCGTATTTGCATCCAAACGTCATGGACAAGGCGATAGAAAAGTACTGCAAGAAAAAGATTTTGAGGAATAGTGAAAGAGGTAAAGACTATGGGGAAAGCTATGGGTAACTTTACAGAACTGGATGCGTACCTCTTTGGACAGGGAACGCATTACGACATCTATAAGAAGTTAGGAGCACATCTGTCTGTAGACGGAAAGAAAAAAGGTGTGCGGTTTGCTGTCTGGGCACCAAATGCAAAGAGAGTATTTGTCATTGGAGAATTCAATGGCTGGGATGAGACAGCGAACGAGATGGAGCGTGTAGAACCGGAGAGTATCGGTGTGTTCGAGACGTTCGTTCCGAATATCGGAACGGGCGTTCTCTACAAATATCTGATAGAGACCGCGGACGGTACCCTGCTGTATAAGGCAGATCCTTATGCAAACGAGGCAGAGCTTCGTCCGGGAACCGCCTCAAAAGTAGCAGATATCGAGCATTTTAAATGGACAGACAGCAAGTGGATGAAAGACCGTGCCGCATGTAAGGATCCATATGAAAAACCGATGGCGATCTATGAAGTACATCCGGGTTCCTGGATGCGTCATCCGGGAAGAGAGGATGAGGGATTTTATACATATCGTCAGCTTGCACATGCGTTAGCGGACTATGTAAAAGAGATGGGATATACGCATGTAGAATTGATGGGAATTTTGGAATATCCGTTTGACGGCTCCTGGGGCTATCAGGTAACCGGCTACTATGCACCAACTTCCCGTTATGGTACACCGGAGGATTTTGCATATTTTGTGGACTATCTGCATAAAAAAGGCATTGGTATTATCTTAGACTGGGTTCCGGCACATTTTCCAAAAGACGCGCATGGGCTGGCAGACTTCGATGGAACACCAATCTATGAGTATGCTGACCCGCGGATGGGAGAACATCCGGATTGGGGAACAAAGATTTTTGACTATGGAAAAAGCGAAGTTAAGAATTTCCTGATCGGAAGTGCACTGCTTTGGATCGAGCACTACCATATTGACGGACTGCGTGTGGACGCGGTAGCTTCCATGCTCTATTTAGATTACGGAAAAAATGACGGAGAATGGATACCGAATAAATACGGCGAGAACAAGAATTTAGAAGCGATCGAATTTTCCCGCCATATCAACACACTGATCTTAGGCAGAAATCCGGGAACCGTGATGATTGCGGAGGAATCTACGGCATGGCCGCAGGTAACCGGCAAGGCGCAGTACGGCGGACTGAATTTTACTTACAAATGGAATATGGGCTGGATGCATGACTTTTTGGATTATATGAAGCTCGACCCGTATTTTAGAAAAGATAACCATCACAAGATGACCTTTGCAATGAGTTACAATGGAAGTGAGCATTATATTTTAGTGCTCTCACATGATGAAGTAGTGCATTTAAAATGCTCTATGATCAACAAGATGCCGGGTGAAGAAGCAGATAAGTTTGCTAATTTAAAAGCAGGCTATGCATTTATGATGGGCCATCCGGGTAAGAAACTCCTATTCATGGGACAGGATATCGGGCAATACCGTGAGTGGAGTGAGGAACGGGAATTAGACTGGTATGTATTAGAAAATCCACATAACAAAGGGTTGCAGGAATTTGTCAAAGAACTTCTTCATATTTACCGTAAGTATCCGTGTATGTATGAGTTAGACGGTGGCGGAGAAGGCTTTGAGTGGATCAATGCGGACGATGCAGAAAAAAGCATTTATACATTTTTAAGAAAAGGAAAAGACGCAAAGAAACGTCTGCTCTTTGTCTTTAATTTTACTCCGGTGGCAAGGGATGATTTCCGTGTCGGTGTACCGGAATTAAAGGATTACAAGCTGATCCTGACAAGTGAGGAAGAGCGTTTTGCGGGCAGCGGCAATGTACCGGCAAAGAAAACCTACAAAGCAGAGAAACGGCCATGGGATAACAGGGAATATTCGATAAGATATCCGCTGCCTCCATATGGTGTCGCAGTATTTGAATATTAGAGGATTCAGAAAAGAGGCATTTGTGAGAATGTCTCTTTTTTGCATTAAGTTTTTGGTCAAATATCCGAAATATATAGCAGAGAATACAAACAGAAGAAACCGGAGGCATCTATGAGAGTCGACTTAGGCAATCTGACAGAGATTACGAAAAAAAGTGCAGCAGTCCAGAATAAAGGGACGCAGGCTGTTTTAAATGAAAATATCACAACAAAAGAGACGGATAAGACAGGACATTCCTATACCGTTAAGAGTGTAACATATGAGACTCTGCTTGCAGAAGATAAAAAGAGTGCAGAGGATATCGCAATGCAGGCGGACGCGGTTGACCCACAGGCAATGCATGATGAGATGGCAGTGCTTGCGAATACGACTACAGAAGAAGACTATGAAAAAATGGAAGAAGACGGATATTCCGTAAATGATACAGAGATACCGGAAATTGTCACCGAAATGGACAAGATCAAGATCCAGCTTGCAAAAGCGGGCGTGGACATCCGTATTTTCGGAGACGATGTGAGCGTCGAGAAAATTGCGGAAGTCTTAGGAAGAGCCGGAGTCGGACAGATTGAGGCAGCATTGCGTATTGCAGATCTTCCGGCAACGGAGCAGAACGTCAGTGAGACGGAAGAAGCACTGGAAATGGCAGAGAATCTAGAGCCGCTTTCGGATGGTGCAAAAAAATACATATTAGACAACGGACTGGATGCTACGATCGACAATCTCTATAAGGCAGAATACAGTGCCGGTGGAACAGGAGAGTCCTATTCCGTGCCGTCCACCGAAGAAAATACAGATTTTTCACAATTGGATAAACAAATTCAAAAAATGCTTCAAGACACCGGATTTGAGATTACGGATGAAAATATCGAGGACAGCCGGTGGCTTTTAGAAAATGAGATCCCTTTAACAGCCGAGAATTTAGAAAGTTATCAGAGCTTAAAAGATTTACGGCTTCCACAGGATAACGAGGTGGTCTTAAAGGCGATTACGGATGCGATCGCACAGGGAAAACGTCCGAAGGATGCCGTTCTTGCGATCACCAGACAGCGTCAGTTAGAAGAAGTGCGTTTAGAAATGAGTGCAAAAGCAAATTATGCACTTGCCGGAAAAGATTTTTCGATTGATACGGATGCGATCGCAGAGACGATCGAGGCTTTAAAAAAAGCGGAAGAAGCATATTACGAGAAATTTTTATCACAGGGAGGCGTTGAACCGACAGAAGAAAATATCAAAATTTACCGGGATATTGAGCAGGTATTTGAAGAGTTAAAAGGCGTTCCGGCATATACACTCGGTGTAGAGGAAGGAAGCATTGAGACACCGCAGGAGCTGCATAAAGCAGGAAAAGTATTGCAGGATACCTTTGAAAAGGCGAATGAATCCTATGAAACACTGATGACAGCCCCAAGGAAGGACATGGGAGATTCGATACAGAAAGCGTTCCGCAATGTCGATGATATTTTAACAGACCTTGGTATGGAAACAAATCCTGCAAACCAGAGAGCAGTCCGTATCCTTGCATATAATCAGATGGAGATTACAAAAGAAGCGGTATTACAGATGAAGGCTGTGGATGAAAAGGTACAGCAGACATTTGAAAACATGAAGCCGCAGGTGGTCCGTGAAATGATAAAGAGCGGCATTAATCCACTGGACATGAATCTGGAAGAGTTGAACCGTACAGCGGTAGAAATTAAGGAACAGCTTGGCATCGACAATGAAGATGTGCGTTTTAGCAAATATTTATATAAATTAGAGCAGAACAGCGAAATTGCCGAAGAAGAGCGGAGTGCCTATATCGGAATCTACCGTCTGATCGCCCGTGTGGAACAGACAGACGGAGCGGCGATCGGCATGCTGGCACAACAGGGAGCGGAATTTACGATGAGAAATCTGTTAACGGCTGTCCGCAGCAGTAAAAAAGAAGGCAGGGAATATGCGGTAGATGATTCTTTCGGAGGACTTGAGGAGCTTGAGACAAGCGGAATCTCCGTAACAGAACAGATCGAAGCCGGATATCAGAATGATTGTATCAAAGATATCATGCGGGAGTTAAGTCCTGAGAAATTAGCAAAGATCCCGGATTGGGAGAACATGACACCGGAGCAGTTCAAACAGGAATTAGAGCAGCTTCCGGAGGATGTAAATCTGCAAAAATCCTATACAGAGCAGGAAATGGCAGAGTACCGGAACAGTGCCGTGGCATCGGAAGAAGTCTATAAGATGTTAGAGCAGTATGATCTGCCAAAGACGGTCAGTACGATCTTAGCGGCACAGGAAATGATCGGAAACCGGAACGGAATGTTCAGAAAGCTGTTTGCAAAAGCGGCAGACACCGAAGATGTGACGCTTGCAGATATTGAGCAGCAGGTCTTAGAGGAATTTGCGGAAGCCGTGAAATCTCCAAAGGATATGGCAAAGGCACAGAAGGTACTTGCTGAGACAGCAGAAAATGTAATGAAGTCCATGAAAAATGAATCCAACGTTACCAGTCTGGATTTAAAAGAGATGCGTATGGTGCAGACGCAGATCGAGTTAGGTACCAAAATGTCCAAAGAGGAGACTTACCAGATCCCGGTATTAGTCGGTGATTCCGTTACAGGCGTGTCATTGAAGATTGTCCGTGGCAAGGAAGAAAAAGGAAGAGTGGACATTTTATTTGAGGGAGACGCTCTTGGAAAGACCGCAGCCCAGATTTCTGTCAAAGACGATAAGATCGAAGGCTATATTGTATCGGACAGTCAGGCAACGTTAAGTGCCATGCGTGAACAGGAGGAAGCCTTAAGCGGTATGTTAAAGACCGAAGAAGAGCAGGAAGTAGAGATCCGTTATGTTCATGCAAAAGATGTGGATTTAGAAAAATTTTCCGCAAAAACCACAGAGACTTTCGATGAGGAACAAAGTCAGACCCAGACAAAGACACTGTATCATATGGCGGAGAGTTTTCTTAAGACATTACGGAGTCTTGAGATTTCACAGTAATTTTACAAAAAAGGCATACAGAAAATAAAGGTTTTACCGATATATAAAGTAACGGGAGGAAATCCCACAGATGACAGGATGGAGAGCAGCGCACGGAAGCGGAAAAGACAACGAGAAAGAAGAAGAAAAGAGAGGAAACAAGTATGAAGATCAATCACAATATGTCAGCAGTTATCACAAATCATCAGCTGTTGAATAATGAAAATTCACTGTCCGTTTCTATGGAGAAACTCTCTTCAGGACTTAGAATTAATCATGCAAAGGACGATGCGGCAGGAATGGCGATTTCTACAAAGATGCGCGCACAGATCCAGGGTCTGAATCAGGCATCCCGGAATGCATCCGATGGAAACAGTATTTTACAGACCGCAGACGGAGCTTTAAATGAAGTAACGAGCATGATCCAGCGTATGCGTGAGTTAGCTGTTCAGGCGGCAAATGAAACCAATACAGACGATGACAAAGACTCCATTCAGGATGAGATCGAATCCTTAAAAAAAGAAATTGACCGTGTATCCACCGATACAGAGTTTAATACAAAGACATTATTTAACGGAAGTCTCGATACCAGAGTGTATGGGGATCATGTTTCAAGAATTTCCGTATCAGATGCCGTAGCAGCAGGAAAATACAATTTTACGATCGATGAGGCTGCAACACAGGCAGTTTACAATGATCCGCTGGGTGCAGCAGTAACAACACCAAGCTATGTCGATGATAATGGAGATACGGCAGCAGATCTGGATGCAATTCCGGACGATGCGGCAGGTGTTGTCGTGATCAATGGCCGTGAGATTAAGATTGAAGCAGGAGATACGGCAACCGAAGTATATGGAAAACTGCGTGAAGGAGCAGAGCTTGGAGAGTGCAGTATCAATCCATTGATCCAGGCAGGCGGTATTTATGTGAAGAAGGATGCCGATTACACATTTGGCGACCCGTTACAGCTTACTTCTGATTTTTATGGAAGCGGTTCACAGGTAAAAATCTCCTGTGATAATGAGAAACTGGCGCAGTTCTTAGGCTTACCGATGAGCAATGCAGATAATATCCCAACCGGAAAGGATGCAAAACTTACGATCGATGCAACCTCTGCATTTGGAAATCACTGTACTTATACAACCGATGGAAATAAGATCACGATCACAAACAGATCCGGCTTTGAGATCAGCTTTTTAGCAGAAGAAGGTTATTCAGATACAACACCGATCCAGTTAGATGTAACAAACATCGGAACACTGACACTGCAGATCGGAGCAAACGAGCATCAGACCATGGATGTACGGATTCCGGAGATTTCTACAGACAGCCTGTATATTGACAATCTGGATGTTACAACCGTTAATGGTGCAGACCGTGCGATCATGCAGTTAGATGATGCATTAGAAAAAGTAAGTTCCGCACGTTCTAAGATCGGTGCATATCAGAACCGTTTAGACCATGCGATCAACAGCTTAGAGCAGGAAGGTCAGGATATGACAGCTGCACTTTCCCGAATCGAAGACGTAGATATGGCGGGCGAGATGACGGAATATACAAAGGATAACGTGCTTACACAGGCAGCAACCAGTGTACTTGCACAGGCAAATGATATCCCGCAGCAGGTACTTCAGCTCTTACAGTAAGCAGGTGAGAAAGTATGGAAAAAGAAAAGATCACAGAGTTTACCAGAAGGATCAGTCAGTGCAACCGAAGCGGGCTGACACTGATCACATATGAAATATGTTTTGTTCACTGTGTAGATGCGAAAAAGGCATATGCACAGAAAGAGCATGAGGTTTTCAAAAAAGAGGTACAGAAAGCCTCCGAGTGTGTAAACCGGTTGATGGAAACTTTGAATTTTGAATATGAGATCGCAAAAGAATTATACCCGGTTTACCGTTTTTGCCGTGATGAACTGGCAATGGCACTGGTGAAAAACGATATCAGCAGGGTAGAGAATGCAGAGAAGATCTTAAAAAATCTCTACGGAGCATTTGAAGAAGTCTCAAAAGAGGATTATTCCCGTCCGTTGATGGAAAACAGTGAGAAAGTCATAGCAGGAATGACCTATCAGAAGAATAATTTAACGGAAAACTATGAAATTGGAAATGAGAGCAGAGGATTCTTGGCATAGAATCCTCTGTTTATGCATTTTCAAATTGTTTTACACAGCCTAAAAGGAATTTGTAACGAAGCTGGACAGCGTTCAACTCATAGATAGAACTGTCGATCAAATCCGGGTCCACAGCATGTTCAAAATTTGCGTAAGCAATATCGAGTTCCTTTTTTGTCTTTCGCAGATCATCTAAAAGTAACATATAATGTGGGTCTTTGTTGCCCGCATCCTTCGTCAGTAGGAACATTCTATCACATCCTTCTGGAATATACATTCCTTTTTAGATTAGGGTGTCAAAAGGCGGTTTCCAGTTTTTTGATTGGCAACTTGCACAAAGCCGAGTCTGTTTTGTTCCGTTGTACGAAAATAAGAAAATCTAAG
>ULQC01001688.1_pt1 | contig 15444 bp, 14 predicted proteins | sample 1954091 | NCBI WGS metagenome assembly ULQC01 (sample SAMEA4835645, study PRJEB28245) | human gut metagenome | biome: gut microbiome; material: fecal sample | place: Denmark | collected 2008
TGGAAATATATCTATAAAAATTCCCTGATTAAATGATTCTCTCATGTCTGGGAATTCTATTGCTGTTGTATTACTATCTCTTAATTTTGAAAATCCCCATATCATATCATCTGTATATGAATTTTGGAAAAAAAATGGTGTCTTTATTTCAGCAGGTGCTACCTTTAATAATCTGTTATAATCATCACGCATAATAAACACATCTATGTCATCATCCCATGGTATAAACCCTTTATGTCTTACTGCCCCCAGAAGAGTTCCATAGCACACATGATATTTAATTTTATATTTATTGCATACCCTATCAAGCTCTGCTAATAAATTCATATTAACCTTCCATATACGTTTCATCTTAGAAGACACCAATACGCCATCTCTTATCTCATCATTTAAATTAAAGCTCATAAACATTCCTCTTAGAATCAATATTAATACTTAAATGTCTATTAATCCTTTTATATTATTAATATAATTCACTGTAAGTAATCTACATATGGTTTAAATGGATCTATCAATGCTCCTTTATGACAACCACCACCTTGTTTTGGCTGCATATAATCTCCATACCATTTCTTTAACACCTCATCATACCCTGCTGGTACTGGCATTTTAAAGCCCTCAAAATCCATATATATTGTTTTATCAAATGCCGCCTTAGAAAAAAATCTGTCATTACCTCTTACTTCATCCACATAATATCCAACTATATCTGATTGTCCCCAATTGTCTAATGTTAATTTTTCAAATATATGCTCTGCACTTATATAATCATTTGACAACTGGACAACCATATCTGTATCCATTGTATATTTTTCTCCTGCAAGCACTCCTTTTAGCATTTTTATAGGGTTGTTTATACAATCAAATAATTCTCTTTGAACTTTCTTAAATACTTTGTCCGTATTAACTCCATCATCGAACTCATCAAGTGCATTAATATCTATAAATATGCCCTGATTAAACTCTTTACCCTTATCTGGAAATTCTATAGCTGTTGTATTGCTGTTTCTAAGCTTTGAAAAGCACCAGGTTCTGCCACAGGAATTGTACCAGTCTTGAAAATAATAAGGTTCTTTAAACTCTTCTTTTGCAACTAATTTTAATTTTTCATAATCATCACGCATCATACATAAATCAATATCATCATCCCAAGGTATAAATCCTTTATGTCTTACAGCCCCAAGTAATGTTCCATATGCTGCATAATACTTAAGATTATATTTTTTACAGACTGAATCAAACTTGTACCACAGGTCAAGACCTACCGCCCATATATGTTTCATTTTTTCAGATACATAATATCCACATCGTTCCTCAGCATTATAAAATGACTTATCTAACACAATTTCAGACATAATATTGTTCCTTAACTATATTTTCTCATTAAATATTTAAACTTTGTTTAATAACAATCTTATTTGTCTATGTCTAATAACGCCTCTAGGAACTGTTCCATATACTGTCGTTCGCCCGTAGTAACTCTTAAGCATTTTCCAAATGAGCCTATACCTGAATAAGATTTTATTAATATCTTCTTTTCATTTTTCATTTGATCCACTATTTCATCAGCATCTACTTTTCTTGGTTTTATAAATATAAAATTGCCTTCTTTTGCATTAACTTTATATCCATTAGCCTCTAACTGTTCAATTATATATTTCTTTCCTGTTAGCTGTTTTTCAATCAGGTCATCTAACATTCCATCTTTTTCTATTATTGCCTGGGCAAATTTCATTGCAAAAGCATTCGTATTATGAGGTGTACAAAGATTAGCAATCATCTTTACCTCCTGAGGCTGACCCACAACATAGCCAAGTCTTAAGCTTCCAAGCGAAAACAACTTTGAAAATGTTCTTGTCAATAATATATGTGGATTATTAACTGCATATTGAATAAAAGAATTATCATAAAAATACATATATGCTTCATCAACTAAAATAGTAATTTCGTATTTCTTAGCTGCTTCAAGTATCTTTTCAAACTCTTCATTACTATAGGCATTTCCTACCGGGTTGTTAGGGTTTAAAAGCACTAATAAATCAACATCTTCGCTAAGCGCATCTATTATTGTATCTGCCGATATAGTTAAATCATCATTATATTTAACCTGTATGAATTCTCTTCCATACATCTGCGCATATACCTGATACATAGCGTAAGATGGAACTACACCAACTATTTTTCCTCCTGGTGCAGAAAATGCTTCAATAATATGCCTTATTCCTTCTGATGAACCATTAACAAGACATAAATTATCATTATTTACATTTAAAAATTTAGCTAAGCAGTTCTCAAACTCTAATGTCTCAGGATATTGTGATACAAACTTAGGTGTTATATCGTTTAACACTTCGTCTATAAATTCCTGTGGAAGCCCTCCTGGATTTTCATTTAAATCCAATCTTAAATATTCTTTTCTATTGTTCTGATATACAATACGATGTAAATCTACAAGGTTTTGATTAACGTAATACATTTATTATTTCCTCCTAAATAATGTTTCTTTGCTTTACAAATTCTTCTACTATTCCTGTTATAGCAATAGATTCACCCGATGTAAGCTTGTATGACTTTTCTCCAAATCCACGAATTTTAGCTATAAATTCACTAATCTCATATCTCAAACCATCTCCAACAAATTTAGGTTCATAATGGTCTACTATTGTTTCATCCTCATACCTTACATCGAATTTCTCTGTAAGCCACCAAGGTGACTGTGCTATAACATAGCCTTTTGTTCCTGCAACTATAAGCTGTCCTTCTGATTTAACCGCCATACCAACTTTTGCAGTCGCCATAGCATTTTCATATCTTATCTGAATTTTTGTATAATCATCTGTACCCAATTCATTATTAATACTGTCAAAAGACACTGACTTATAATCCTTGCCTAATATTTTTATTATTGGCATAAGTGCATTGCCACCATATTCAAGAAATGCTCCACCATACTTTACGTCTGTCCTTTCTCTTGAATTAACCGATGCAATTCTTGAAAAGCAGGCCTCTACATCACGTATTTCTCCTATTTTCCCACTTTGAACAACATTAAGCAGTTGCTGGAATCCCGGACAATATGCTGCTTTTATAGCTTCCATAAGTACCACATTATTACCAGAGGCAATCTCATACAGTTCTTCACTTTCCTGCTTGGTAAATGCCAGCGGCTTCTCACACAGAACATGTTTACGCGCAAGCAATGCTTTTTTCACATAATCATAATGTGTCTCGTGTGTAGATGCTATGTATACAGCATCCACATTTTCCAGAAATCTATCATATTGTTCTGTTTCTATTGCAATGTCGTATTCAGAACACTTTTTTTTGAATTTATTAACACTCTCTATATCCGGATTAAAAGCACTTGTAACAATAAGACCACTTGCATACCTTGCCTCGGCAACAAACCTTTCTGCAATACGGCCTGTTCCAACTATACCCATTTTAGTAATTTTATAATTACTTCCTCTAAGCATAGTTGAAGATATATTGGGGGTTCTATCCAAATAAACAACTTTACAGAATGCCTTTAAATAATCAAATGTTCCTACCCAGTCAGAACCAACCGTAAATATATCCACTCCATATTTCTGAATATCCTCTATCTTCTGTCCTTCATGGTCTTCAACTATAATCATATCCGCAAAGCCTGTTTTTTTGACGTTTTCTATTCTTTTCATAATAGGGTCAACTACATTTATCTTTCCACGCCACTCATCAAAATGTTCTGTTGTAACACCTACTATAAGATAATCTCCTAATGCCTTAGCTCTTTCAAGTAACTTATAATGTCCTTCATGAAACAAATCATATGTTCCATATGTAATAACCTTCTTCATTAATAATCCTCCATGATTATCCATTCATCTTAACTAAATGTATTCCCATAACAATTTACAGCTTATATTTATTCTGCTCCAGATATTCCTGCTGTTTCTTATAAAACGGATAACTATGCGCTGCTCCCGTTCTTCTTGGCTTCATATATTCTTCACCATAATTAAGTTTCAATATTCCATCATACCCTTTAGGCACGGGAATTTTGAAATACTCAAACCAAACCCATTCCGTTTCATCAAACCATTCAACAGGCATAATATAATTCATTTGCCCACGAATTCTTCGTCCCATTTCGCATAAGTAATCCGACTCATCTCTATTTGATAGCATTGCAATATTATCGGACATTTTCCATAATTGCTGTTTTAATGTATTATCTCTTATAAATTTAGTTTTACATATATCCTCTATCTTAATTAACCTTGATTCCAATTCACCATTCTTATTTAACTCTTCATACCTTTGTGCAACATCATATATAATTCCATAAATAAGTAACTGTGTTTCAGCAAATTCTTTATCTCTTGGAACATAATCCATAGGATTAATATCAATACCTGCAACATACGGAAAATTATAGAATTTATTTTGAATTTCAGAAGGGAGTGGAATTTTATAATAATTCATAATTGTAGCACTAGGCTGACAATGTGTTCCCTCTGTATATAGACTGCTTACATAGAAGTCAGTATAAATATCCTTATGTTTCAATATGTCCATCAACTTCATATAGTCTTCTCTTGGCATATCAAAATCCATATCATCGTCCCAGGGAATGAAACCTTTATGCCTTACCGCCCCTAAAAGCGTTCCCCAGGATGCATATATTCTAAGTCCATACTGACTGCATATATTTAATAATTCACAGGTAAGCTCCATCTCAACCGCCCATGCGCGCTTCATCATTGATGGAATCTTAAACCCACATCTTTCTTCTTCCTTGAAATAATTATCATCCAATTCCAGCATCCTTGCTACCTCTTAAATCTTATCAATATATCCAATATACTGCTGTCTTGTAAGTCCTTCTGCGATTGCCTTATATAATGGCATCTGCTTTACAAGAATCGAACTATAAGGTGATTCTGTTATATCTTTCACCTCACTCAATGCCCTGCTTGTAAGTGGAACATACTGTTCATAATCTATTGTTATCTCTCTTTGCTTTGCAAAATCAAGAATTTCATATAAATATGTATGAAGAAAATATAACTTAATCTCCTCATAATACTCTTTAAAATATGAAGTATTCTTCATAAACTCCCAGACCATTAACTGAACCTGTGCATGTTGAAATAATGTTTCCACCGCTTTCATATCATTACGCATGGTTCCGTAGTTGTTCTGTCTATATATATATAATTTATCGGACATTTTCACTAATTTATTAGCATAAAATAGTAATGGATAGACAAATAATGGTTCTTCATATATAACATTTTCTGCAAATGCTGTGTTGGCATTAATAACCATCGACCTTTTATACAGCTTATTCCAACAGCCATATGTGAATTTCTCCATAATCAGCATATTTTTTCTATCATCTGCACACTTTATTTCAATATATTCATCTTTCATCTCATTCTTATTACAGACTATTCCTACATTATCAAAATAATAGTTATAATTAAACTGTACTATATCCGCATCTTTCTCTTTTGCTTTCAAATATGCTTTTTCGTATAAGACTTCTTCAATCCAGTCATCGGAATCCACAAATGCAATATACTCACCCGAAGCATACTTAAGTCCTTCATTCCTTGCCCCACCCTGTCTTCTGTTATATGGAAGGTCTATTATAATAATCGACTCTGGATATGCTTTTTCCATCTCTTTAAGCATATCCCACGTCTGCCCATCATCCGTGGAAGCATCATTAACAAATATCAACTCAAGGTTATCTATACCTATACTCTGCTCAACAAGCGACATAAAGCACTTAGGCAGCCACTTAACAGAATTATAACACGGAATAATAACACTTATCTTTTTCATATTCCCTCTTTTCTACTATATGCAATCACAATTATCTTCTATTTATCTTTAACATATATACCTTTATTTATCATATATATCTTTATTCGTCATACATATCTTTCCATATTACCACCTGTAACCTGCTGCCAATAATCTTATTCAAGCTCCAGTGCCTGATTAACATATATCTTTGCCGTATTCAAATCATTACGATTAAGATATTCATTAGCAAGATAGTTATAAATATTAATTAAGTCTTCTTTATTCTCATACAATTTAGGCAGCATAACAAGCATATAATATATTGACAAATTCTTTGTCTGAATATAACCATAAAGCTTCTCCGGCGCACCTGCAATTATATCAGCAAGTTCATTACCAACATTAATCAGTCCCTTATAATCAAGCGACAATCCACAAAGATTATTAATCCCCGCCTGTTCCTCTGTCTGCATTATCTTAGCAAATGTATAGATATATCCAAGACTTCTATCTATATCTGAATCCAGATAGAACGCATCTGGTCTTTTCTCTTTAACTTCATCCAGATATTGCAACACCTGATTATAATTACCATTTTTTAATAATTTTGCTGCGTGTTCAATTGCATTTTTAGTTTCTGCCTTACTTTCCGTAAGACCAACAATACATTCATATGGTTTATAATTATTATAGACAATCCATACTCTTAAAAGCCGCTCTGCTATAAAGCCATATACTCTTTGATTATATTCGTCGTATCCTGTCATATCAAGCTGCTTCTCAACATCAAATAATATATCAAAAAGCCACTTAGAATAAGCATTAACTTTCTCTTTTGAAGCAATCAACATATTGGCAAAATACATTTTACTGCCATTCATTACCTCATCAAATGTATCAAGATAATCTGGATAAAGCTTTGAAACTGCCTCTCTTGTTAAATCCATATCTTTTTTATTGTGCTTAACAGCATAACTTTCATATAATGATTGACTCTCAAGCTCCAGAGGCTCTGACACAATAATATCATACTCATTTAATATATGTTCTATATCTTCCTTTAAAAGCACCTCATTGCGCTCATTAATGAAATATCTTCTATAGTGACATAGCCCTGTTATATCACAATCCGAATCATTCTTATATAACCAATACAACCCTGTAAGCTCACTGTAATAAGGATTTCTTTCCGAAATATTATCACCTGTATTATCACTATGATATCCCAAGGAATTATGAAGTGCAGCTCCTACCTGAAGTGGAATGTATATATCATTATTTAATTTCTCATATTTTTTATGTGCCATACAATAAATCCTGACTATACTCATACATACACTCCTTTTATACGCCAATCTATGTTATAATAATATTATCACATATATCAAGGAGGATAAAGATTAATATGCCAAAAGTATCGGTTATTATGCCCGTTTACAATTCTGAACCAACTCTTGTTGACAGCTTAAGCAGTCTTGTCAACCAGACCCTTTCCGATATGGAACTGATTCTTGTTAATGACTGCTCAACTGACAGCTCATTTAATATACTTACTGATTGCGAAGCACAATTTTCTGATAAAGTTCTTCTAGTCAATCTTAATGAGAACCACGGTGCTGGGGGTGCAAGAAATATCGGTTTATCATACGCTTCTGGAGATTATATCGGATTTATGGACAGTGATGATATTGCAACTCCTGATATGTTTGAGAAAATGTATTCTAAAGCCATATCTGGTAATTATGACATTGTAGATTGCGGCTATTATAATGAAGCAACTGACACTGCTATTGTTCACGCTTCTGATGAATTAACTGGAATTCTTAATGGTTATAAGCGAAGCGAATTAATTGCTAGCGGGGGATATTTCTGGTCTAAGCTTATAAAGAAATCTTTTATTGACAGGGTTGGTCTTGAATTCAGAGAGCATTGTATACTTGAGGATTTTGAAACATTAATATACTTATTTGCCACCGCTGACAGCATTGGAAATGTTAAAGAAATACTTTATTGTTATAAAAATTATCCAACATCAATTTCCAAATGTGTCAATGCCGATAGTTATTATAACAATGCTTCTGCCGCAATAGAAGCTATCTATAATAAATTATCATCTTTACCTGATTATTCCAAAATCCAATATGCTGTAGAATATTCTATATATAATTTATGTGCTTTGACACTTAACACTTGTCTTAACCTAGGACAGGCTGCTCCCACTTCTATACAGAAGCAGCGACTTAATACAATAAATTATTATCTGAATAACTACATAAAACTTCCAATAACGGACAATAAATATATACAGAATAAAATGAGCAGCAAAGACATTAACCTTATAAATAATATTGATAGTATAATTTCAAGGCTTGGCTGATTAATTACAGCCAAGCCTTTTTATTCCTTTCAACGCCAGATCATATCTGCCACATTTTTTATAGCTTTCCAGCGCTTTTTCTTTATCACCAAGGCACTCATATATCACACCAATATTATAATCAGCCTTATAACTATTACAGCCTTCAATCTTACACAGCTTATACAATTTTGCCTTATTAAATTCATCTATTGCTTTATCAAACAGACCATTGTTCATATATGCCAGTCCCATAAGAAACACATAATCTGCGCTTACTGCAAATTCATTATATACATTTTCAAGAAACATCATTTCTGGTATCCGCTTTTGATTAAGTAACGAATACCCATATGTCTCAACCATATCCTGAACATATTCAAGCTTCGGATTCAAATCATATTCCAGACCTTTCTCAAAATATTCTGATGCCTTCTCATAATCCTTCTGCATATAATAGCTTTTACCAAGCTGATAATATGTATAGGGAGAAGCACCATTTTCCATTAAATCCATCATAAGCAGCTTTATATTACGTTCCGATTTTCTCTTCTTATCGTCAGCGCTTCCTGCATATCCTGAATGTCCTGCTGTTATCGGAACATCTATGGTTTCAATCTCATCTCCATTAATGCTTACAACCTGTTCGTGAATTCTTCCTTCATAATGGCAATATTTTTTATTAAACAAGCGGCTTATTCTTTCTGTTCCTTTGACATTCTCATCACTCAAATTTATGTCATTAATACGCTCAATACGTCCAACAATATTACCATCAGATTGTAATAGTATTGAATTTATTAAATTCATATCTGCACTTTCAATCCATTCATCGCTGTCTAATACCAGAATCCATTCATTATTCGCAAGCGTTATGGAGTAATTTCTCGCCTCAGCAAAATTGTCATTCCATTTATAATTACCTTTTATATCTGCATATTCCTCAATAACCTGTAAGGTTTCATCTGTTGAACCAGTATCTACGACTACAATTTCAACATCATAACGCTTTAAAGAAGCCAGACATTTTTTTAATTTTAATGCTTCATTCTTTGTAATTATACATACTGATATATTCACCCAATCACTCCTTCAATACTATGTTAAAGCTATATACTTCAATATATATTCCAGCACATTATCATAACTAAATTTTTTAACTGCTTTATGTCCATTTAAAGCAATTGCCATTCTTTCTTCTTCATGCAAAAGATAATACTCCAGCTTATTAAGCATATCATTCTCATCAGTAAACATAACTAATTCTTCACCATCTTTAAAAAGCTTAGCTATATCCTCCTGATAATTAGTAAGGCAGAAGCCGCCTGCACCTAATATATCATATACTCTTAATGAAATACCTGATATAATTGAACGTAATGTTATATTCAGATTAATCTTTGATTTTCTAAATACTTCTGGCATTCTGCTATAATAATCTATGCTTTTGTGCATAGCTGCTTTTTCTATGTTTAATTCTTCGTTGCCAGTAAATACATCTAAATTATATTTATCAGCAATTGCATTTAACAGATTAGTTCTTTCAAGACCTGTTATGTATTTATTAATCTGAGCCGCTAACACACATTCATGCGGAATAACAATATTATCCATATCGGCACATGAAGCTCTTAAATATCCGCGAACCCATTCCTTATCCACAATTTCATTAACAACATTATATCCATATATTTTTTGCTGTACCTGCGCCAGACCATTAATATATCCCTCATAATATGACGGAATTTCATCTGACATCAATATATTATTCAGGTTAGTATTCATATTACCAACAAAGCTTACATCATAATCATATTTAGTATTGATAACATCCTTCCCTAATTGCTTGTCAAGTCTGTCTGTATCCACAGCAAGACTGGAATATTGTATATTTCCAATATTATATCTGGACAATAATTCTATACCATTTCTCTCAAACAGAAAAATCCTATTGCATTTATTATATACTTCTTTACAAAATAACGTATAGTTAGGCCAGTCATATATCCACGATACATATTGAATATTATAACGATTACATATTTCGGATAACATTGGAATAAAGTCAAAGGAGATTATTATATCAATACCTTTATCTACAATACTTATTATTTCTTGTCTTATATTCTCATTCAACCCTAAATACTCTTTAACTTTATGCTCAATAACTATAACCTCATCAGCGGCTTTATTAAGGGCACATTCCAGATCTTCCCTCGAATTCTCATACCAGCTACAATATAATACTTTCATTTTTCCTCAATTCTTACACCAATTATATCCTATTGCTAAGAACTTCTCATCTGACAGTTCATTACAATATCGCAAGCCGCACAAATTTCTATATGCTTTCAGCATTACATACCAGTACAACTATTGATACTTTTGCCATTAATTTCTCCATATAATCAATGAGGATTGCCATATAATATGACAATCCTCTATAACATATATCTTTATTATAATTATAAATTACTGAAGAAGTGAGAGAACTCCCTGCGTAGCCTGATTAGCCTGTGCAAGCATAGACTGTCCAGCCTGAGCAAGAATGTTATTCTTGCTGTATTCAACCATCTCTGTAGCCATATCTACATCACGGATACGAGATTCTGCTGCTGATGTATTCTCACTTGTTGTCTGAAGGTTATTAATAGTATGCTCAAGTCTGTTCTGAAGAGCACCAAGCTTAGATCTCTCTGTTGAAACCTTATTAATAGCGCTCTGGATAGCTGTCATAGCCTTTCCTGCTGCTGAGAATGAGCTTACTTTAAGACCGCTAATCTTAAGTGTAGAAGAATTCATATTTCCAATAGAAATTGAAATACTCTGTCCTGATAATGCACCAACCTGTAAGTTCTTTCCTGTGAATGAACCATCAAGTAAGTTCATTGAGTTGAACTGTGTTGTTGAACGAATTCTATCGATTTCAGATGTTAACTGATCCATCTCCTGCTGAAGAGCATTTCTATCAGTTGATGTATTAGTATCGTTAGCTGCCTGTGTTGCTAATTCGTTCATTCTCTGAAGAATTGAATGTGTCTCATTAAGAGCACCTTCAGCTACCTGTACTAATGAGATACCATCCTGAGCATTAGAAGCAGCCTTGTTAAGACCTCTAATCTGGCTTCTCATCTTCTCTGAAATTGAAAGACCTGCAGCATCATCACCAGCTCTGTTAATTCTGTAACCAGATGATAACTTCTCTGTTGACTTCTGCTGTGCACTCTGAACTCCGCTTAACTGTCTGTTAGCGTTCATTGCTGTAAGATTGTGTTGTACTACCATAATAGTTTCCTCCTTGAATTCTTGGTGGCGTCCCTGCCACCCATAATTAAATTGTTCAGGATTGCTCCTGTTATATATTATATCGGACTATTGTTTATTAACTTTAGCCCTAATATAAACTTATTTTAATATATTTTTATATAAGTGTCAAAAATATTACAGCTTATTATCGTGTGCTGTCACAACACTTATATTATCCGGCAATAATATATACATTCTTATATACAATCATTTCTTCTGATCCATAAACTGTGGCTCAGAACTTATCTTACTCATATTCTGGTAATATCTGTTAGCCATACTAACACTGCGCTTAGCTGTCTTAGCATCTGACTTTAACTGTCTGAACTTCATATCCACTCTTACTTTATTCCTTGATTCCTGCGCCTGTATAGTAGCACTTAAGGATGTAGCTTCTCTTATAAGCTCCTGTAATCTAATTATTAATTCCTTATAATTAGCCTTATACTCTTCTACATCTTCTTTCACTCTGTCAAATACAGCCTGAAAACCCTCATCAAGTGAATTAAGTTCATCTATATATGCAGCTTTACTCTCCATATTACTCTGAAGCTTATCTCCATCAAATTCTTCATCATCAAGTAAAGCACTCTGCTGCTCATTAAGCTCAGATACTTTTTTTAATATATCTATCTTCTTAAGAAGACTGTCTATCATTATCTGAAGATAATTCTCTGTAATCATATACTATTACCACCATCTTGATATCATAAAGGTATAGTTAAATCACTATTTGACTATACCTTTATATTATTAATTACCGGCTTTTGCCATAACTTCTTTCCAAGTATCTCTCATTCCTCTTAATTCAACTAATGCCTGATCAAGAACTTGTGTATCTTTCTTCATATTAGCATCAACTAAAAGGCTGTAGATATACTTGTACACATTATCAAAATCCTCTGCCACCGGGTATTTACGATTAAGTGTTGACTGAAGCTCTTCTATAATCATCTCTGCCTTTACTATATTAGTATGTGCCTTTTCTGTATCATTCTTTTCTATTGCAACCTGAGCAATATTACAAAACTTAATTGCACCTTCATATAATAATAACGTAAGCTCAGCCGGTGTCGCTGTTAATATCTTATTGCGGTTATACTGCTGTGCCATATTCTGATTATATATCATAACTTGTCCTCTCTCCTGATGTCATAAACACCTTATATTCCTATTACCATATTATCCTTAATATAGAATTAAATCAATACCCAATTATCAATTTCCAAATAAGCCAGACATTGATGATGTCTGTGAATTAAGCTTAGATAAAGCAGATTCCATAGCTGAGAACTTACTATAATAATAGTCTTCCCATGTAGTTATCTTGCTCTCAGCATCACTTATCTTCGTTGTATATTCTGAATACTGCTTATTCATCTGCTTATCATTATATACTGTATACGCACTACTTACAGAAGATGTTGCCATCTTATTACCTAAGTCAGTATATACCTTTGAAAATAACTGTGAAAAGAATGAAACTACTGTCTCAGGGTCACCTGCTATTGCAGCTCTTAACTTATCATCATTACCAGATGTTACAGAATCATCTGAATCTCCATCTATATGATATACACCCTTTTCATTCTCACCAGATGCAAAATATCCCTGTGTTGCAATACCAAAGCTTGATAAGGCATATGACTTGCCATTAATAGTTATTGATGATGCCATATCATTCTTCATCGTATTAATAATACTACTTAATGTATCATCTTTTCTAAGAAGCGAATCCTTAATCTTAGTCTCCCACTTTTCAACCTCATCATCTGTCATCGCTGACTTCTCGTCATCTGTAAGTGGTTCATAACCCTTAGAGCTATCTGCATTGTAAGCTTCGTCCATTGACTTGATGAGCTTATTATATTCTGTAAACATATCCTTAATAGACTTATAGATTGCATCTACATCGGTATCTGTTGTTATTGTAACCTGCTCATCATCCTTAGTCTTAGCGGTTACCTGTATTGTAATTCCATTAATCGAATAGTTATTGCTATTACTTGTAAATGTAGCACCATTAAGTTCAATTTCTGAATCCTGTCCTACTTTTCTTGATGCGCCCTTAGAAAACTCATGTGTTGCGTTAATCATATCATAGCTACTCTTTGCTTTGTTCTGATACTGTGTTGTAAGGTCTGCCTTAATCTTAGTATTCCTGTCAGCAGTCTCAGCAGCTATATTGGCAACTCCAGCAACTGAATCTGTCTCTTTTAGAGCTGATACAGTTGTCTTGCCATCTTTCACCTCAATATTAACATAATTTTTAAGGTCTTCCATTGATTTCTTAGCTGTATCGTAGTTAGCTATGTCTGATTTAAGTGTTTCTACAGAACTTGTAAGGGTTTTATATTGTTCTTTTTCTTCGTCTGTAAGTTTACTTTCATCAAAATCACTATCATTATCTCCGCCTTTGCCTTTTAAAATAAGTGCATCAAGCTGTGCCTGTTTTGATGTAAGCTGTGCCTTAGCATTATCTTCAGCTGTGACACCTGTATCTGACATATATTTAGTATTAAAACTATCAACTGTAGCAGAAGCTTTACTATATGCTGCAAGCTTTTCCTGTGCTACTGTATCAAAGCTTATCTTATTACTCTCATAAGCACTATTAATAATATCATCAAGTGCTGATGTATATGTACCATCCGCAGCATTATAATAGCCAGCCCATTTTGTATACTCTGCTGTAGATGTCTTATCATCTGTATAAAGTCCCAATTCATACAAAGATTCTCTACCAGTTGTATCATTAGCTACTAATGAGAAATCGCCATCTTTACCCGAAGTCTTGGAACTTATAAAGAATCTCTGATTCGCCTCATCGAAGCTTGCCTGTACACCAGCATCCTTAAGCTTTACTATAAACTGATTAACTGTCATATCATCTGTAAGTTCTATATTAGTTGATTTTCCATCAACAGAAAGCGTAACACTTCCCTGTCCTGACGTCTTACCTGTTATAGCTGATAACTTGCTTGAACCGGTTATCTTTGATGCGCTGTCTGATTTATTAGTAACTTCACCACCTGTAAGATAACCTGATGATGCAAGTTCTTTAACCTTTAATGTCTGGTCTCCGGCTACAGCACTTGAACTTGCTGTAACTGTAGCTACACTTGAATTAGATACTGTTGACTTCTTAAGGCTGTATGCCTTACTAAATCTCGCTGCTGAAAGCTTTCCACTATAAAAGCTATATATGCTTGTATTCATAGTCTTCCACTTTTCCTGTTTCCAGGAAAGCTTAGTCTGAGCCTTTACAAGATTGTCTTTCTTTAACTGATATCCTGATACAAGTGCTGTTACAAGCGACTCTGTATCCATACCTGAAACCATACCTGATAATCTTATTGGCATAATATTACCTCCTATCTCTTCTCATCAACAAGGATACCAGCAAGCTCCCAGGCTTTTGCAAGCATTTCAAGAGCCTTCTCTGATGGTATCTCCTTGATGACTTCATCAGTGTCCTTATCTTTAATCTTAATAGTAATACGGTTAGTTGGCTCATTATAACCAAATTCTGCTATTGTATTTCTATTAATTACTTTCTGTATATCTTTGAGTTCCTTGATACTTGCTTCTTTCTTCTCATTCTGCTGTGCAAGATTAGATTCGCCATTGTCAGTACCACTCTTCTGTGTATTGGTTATCTGCACTGTCGATGCTGTACTGACTTTACTATCTGCTGTCATCTCCTTTGCTGCTGTATCAGAAGAAGTCTGAACATTAACCTTATTAATCTGTGTTGCCTGAACTGCCTGATTATGGTAATTGGCAGCTATGCTCATTTTATCAATTCCCATTATCCTTCACCTCCGTGTGGTTATAAAAAATGTTCTCAAACCGATATTAACCAATATTACAATTCTGCAATATATATCCTAGTGCAGTAAAGAAATCCTTTTCCCGTATTTATTGCACTTTACTCAGTTTATAAACCCTATATCGGCATTCTAATGCCATAATATAATATT
>ULQC01043267.1_pt1 | contig 15101 bp, 17 predicted proteins | sample 1954091 | NCBI WGS metagenome assembly ULQC01 (sample SAMEA4835645, study PRJEB28245) | human gut metagenome | biome: gut microbiome; material: fecal sample | place: Denmark | collected 2008
TAAGAAGGGGGAGAGAACATGGCAGAACGTATTTCAACACCTTCCAGAACCAAACAGATCATTGAGGAAAATGGCTTTTACTTCAAAAAGAATTTTGGTCAGAACTTTCTTATTGACAGCAACATTCTGGATAACATCGCGGAATGCGCCGGTGTCACAAAAGAGGACTGCGTGCTGGAAATCGGTCCCGGTATCGGCAGTTTGACACAGGTATTGGCAGAACACGCCAGAGAAGTGGTTGCCATTGAAATCGACAGCAACCTGATTCCCATTCTGTCTAAAACACTGGCAGATTATGACAACATCGAAGTTCGGAATCAGGATATTCTGAAAACAGATATTGACGGCATCATTCGGGAGAAAAACAACGACCGCCCCATCAAAGTGGTGGCAAACCTGCCTTATTACATCACCACACCCATTATTATGGACCTGTTGGAAAATGAGCGGAAAGTGGATACCATTACCGTTATGGTACAGAAAGAAGTAGCGGAACGGATGCAGGCAGGTCCCGGGGATAAGGAATACGGCGCTCTGTCCATTGCGGTACAGTATTACTGTGACGCCCGTCTGGACATGATTGTGCAGCCTTCCTGCTTTATGCCCCGTCCCAAGGTGGCTTCTGCAGTCATCACACTGAAAGTGCTGCCGGAGCGGAAAATTGCCGCAAAAGATGAAGAACTGTTCTTCCATCTGGTGAAATGCGCCTTTGGACAGCGCCGGAAAACACTGCTGAACTGTCTGTTCAATCAGGGGAATCTGGGCTTTTCCAAGGAAGAATGGACAGAAATTCTCACTTCTTTGGGTTGGGACCCTCGTGTCAGAGGGGAAGCATTGTCCATTGAGGATTTTGCCAAACTGACAGACGCAGTTTTTGAAGCAAAACAGAATCAGTAATTGGATATGCTCTGATGAAAGCAACTTCTTATTAAGAAAACATAACAAAAAATAAGCAAGCTGAAATCTTCTATATCATAAAGATTTCAGCTTGCTTTGTTTTATGCCCCTAAAGTCGGGACATATTTTTTTGTCCGAAAATGGAAATCGTATTGTATTTTTACAGGAACGTGCTATACTAAAAATATCCCCCCAGGGGGGATATGAAGGAGGGATTCTATGGCACATCATCATGATACCAAACAAGTGCTGAACCGTCTTTCCAGAGCTATCGGACATCTGGAAGCGGTGAAAAAAATGGTGGAGGAAGGACAGGATTGCAGTCAGGTGCTGATTCAGCTGGCAGCTGTGAAGTCCGCTCTCAACAATACAGGAAAAATCATTCTGAAAGACCATATCAATCATTGTATTGTGGAGGCTGTGGAAACCGGGGATAAAAAAGCGCTGGAGGATTTGTCGGCAGCCATCGACCAGTTCATGAAATGAGGGGATTGCTATGACATCGCAAAAAACAGCTATTTTCTGGGCAATTCTGGCGGCAGGACTCTATGCCCTTAATGCGCCTGTATCCAAATTGCTGCTGGAAGAAGTGCCGCCGACCATGATGGCAGCCCTGCTGTATCTGGGGGCAGGCATTGGCTTGGCAGTGGTGCGTCTTGTTCAGCGCATGACAGGAAAAGGGAAGAAAGAAGCGCCTTTGACAAAAAAAGATATGCCTTATACCGTGGGAATGGTGGTGCTGGATATTGCCGCGCCCATTTTCCTTATGGTTGGCTTGACCATGACCACGGCAGCAAACGCTTCTTTGCTCAATAATTTTGAAATTGTTGCTACTGCACTTATTGCGCTGTTTATTTTTCGGGAAGCCATTTCCAGACGACTTTGGCTGGCTATCGTTCTGGTGACCATCTCCAGCGCCATCCTTTCTGTGGAAGATGTGACCAGCTTTACATTTTCCTATGGCTCCATATTCGTATTGCTGGCTTGTGTGTGCTGGGGGCTGGAAAACAACTGTACCCGTATGATTTCCCATAAAGACCCGCTGGAGATTGTTGTCATCAAAGGCTTTGGTTCCGGTCTGGGGTCACTGGTGCTGGCGTTTTTCCTGAAGGAAAGCGCATTGCCTTTGGTGTATGGGGTGTGTACCTTGCTGCTGGGATTTGTTGCCTATGGCTTGAGTATTTTCTTTTATATCTATGCTCAGCGGTATCTGGGGGCAGCCAAAACCAGCGCCTATTACGCACTGGCGCCTTTCATGGCAACGGCCCTTTCTTTGGTGATTTTTCGGGAAAAACCGTCAATATCCTTTTTTATCGCACTGCTGATTATGGCGGTGGGGACATATTTTGCCTCTACGGACAACGCCGCGGAGAAATAAAAGGAATTTTGTCGGAATCGCAATAAAATGACAAAGGCTGCATGTGGAAAAGAAGGGGAGAGAATTTAGGGGCATCTTCATAAGAAAACAAAGAAAGCCAAAATCCTTATGATTACAAAGGATTTTGGCTTTCTTATTTTATGAAGATTTTAGTTGTTATGTTTTCTTATGAAGACAGCCATCGCAATTCCCCTTAAAAAATCAAGGAAAAGGAAAATCAATGTTTTCTTAAGGGGAAGTTGCTTTTTCTCTCCCTTTTTTGTGTGAAAAAGAAGTTGACTATATATGGTGGAGGTGAAAGAAAATTTCTACCATATCTTTGATTTTTCAACAAATCCAACAGCACCCGACAAAAAGAAAGCCCTTTCGGCAAGCCAAAATCCTGCGGTCTTTCCCAAAATTCACCATGAAATCCGACAGTGTCCTCCATAGGCTGACAGGAAATGTGTTTTGTCGCAAAAATCGAGGAAAAAGCCGAAAAAATGACGGATTTTCCGTCGGGATTTGTCTGCCGAAACCGTATTGTCACGGCATGTATACTGTACTATAATCAACCCAAAAGCAAGAATGTTTGTCATATTCATGCAGCAAACTACAAAGCGGAGGGATTGATTTTGAGCCAAATGAAAATAAAAGTGCTGTTAGCCGATGATAATAAGGATTTTTGTGATATTGTCGTGAATTATTTGCAGAAACAGGAAGATATGCAGGTGGTAGCCGTTGCCATGGACGGCATCGACGCCATGAACAAGATTCGGGAATACCGTCCCGATGTGGCAGTCATTGACGGCATCATGCCCAGACTGGATGGCATTGGGGTGCTGGAAAGACTCCAGAAAAATCCAGATATGCACCAGCCCATCACCATCATTTTGTCTGCCTTAAGTCAGGATAAAGTGGTGCAGCGTGCCATGGAATTGGGCGTAGGGTATTACATGATGAAGCCCTTTGATTTGGAAGCCCTGAGCCAGCGCATCCGTCAGCTCATGCAGGAACAGCCAGCGGTAAAACCGGCAGGCAGTGTATTTGCGGCAGCGGCTCCGGCGGCACAGGGGACAGTGGATTTGGAAACGAGAGTTACCAATATTCTCCATGAAATTGGTGTGCCTGCCCATATCCGCGGGTACCATTACATGCGGGAAGCCATCATGATGAGTGTCAACGATATGGATGTTCTCAATTACATCACAAAGGAACTGTATCCTTCCATTGCCAAAAAGTGCAACACCACGCCCAGCCGGGTGGAACGTGCCATCCGCCATGCCATTGAAGTGGCTTGGAACCGGGGAAAAGTGGAAGTCATTCATGAATTATTTGGTTATACTGTAAACAACCATAAGGGCAAACCCACTAACAGTGAATTCATTGCCCTCATTGCCGACAGACTGCGTCTGGAGCAGAAAGCCGGCTGAACAACGGGAAATGCCTTGTCTGCTGCCTTATTCCCTTGGGGCAGCAGAGCTTGTTCCACATAATGCCTCCATACAAAAATCAGGGTGGATTCGGGAAGAATCCACCCTGATTTTGTTTGGGAATCATTGGAGTGATTTCCTTGTTTCAAAACAAGAAGAAATAAAAAATGCCCTCGGTAGCTGACTTCAGCAGAAAACGTATTGTATAGAATCTGGGTAAATAAAAAAGCTGAAATCCTTCGTGTTATAAGAATTTCAGCATTCTTCGTTTTCTGATGAAGCAGCCATTGACCTGCGAAGTTAGACGGTCTACCAAACTAAACGGGACTGACCGCCCTTCCACAAGCGGTAACCCTTTTCTAAGATTATCTTACAGCCTTTGCAGAGAATTTGCAAGGGCTTTTTTTCTGCTTAATATCTCCGATTCACATAATCGTCAATGACGGATTTCCGACTTTCCTCCTGAAACACCCCTTCTTCCCGCAAACACTTTAATATGAGTGTGCTGGTAGAGTGGAGGATGATGCCTTCTTCCTCAATGACGATTTCAAAGAGCTTTCCTTTGAGGAATTTACTGCGAATCTTGATGAAATAAGCCACTACCCCTTTATAGTCCAGCATCCGCAGGGCTGTTAGGGTGGCTTTGTCTTTTTTGCTGTAATAGTAATTGCTCTTTTCCATATAATCCCGTTTCAGCTCATAATCCATGTCACGGGTGGTGCTGATGGTTTTCATTTCCTTTGCCAGCGCGTTGTAATACTGATAGTTGAACAACGCTTTTTCCAAAGTATCCATGTTGCGAAAGGGGCCGATGTCGCCATAGATCACGGCTTCGTAATTGCGCTGCAAATATTCCCGTTTGGTCATATCGCCCTTGGCATATTGGTCGATCAAACTTTGGCGGTATTTGAAATATTTTTGTATGGCATTCATGAATCCAACCTCTTTCCCAGCCATTCCCTATGGTGCGACCCTTCCTGTCCTGTTACAATGGACAAAAAGGGGAGGGTTTTATGGCAACATTTTTGGAGTATTATGAGCGGGAGATCATGTCCCGCCTGACCATGGCAGACCTGATACTGAAAACCGGACAGGAGCCTTATGATCTGACGCAGATGCTTTCCTGCCTGCAATTATCCAAAGAACAGGCGGAAGGTCTGCTGGAAACAGCCCTTGTCAGGGGCATCACACGGAGCCAGTTCCTTTCACTGCTCCAAAAGGGTGACAGCGTCATTTGCCGGATGTTTCAGCGGGAACTCAGCTGCGGTTTGCCTGCTGCCTATACACCGGCACAGATTTCCTACATCTATGACTTAGACCTGGAGCAGGTGGAACAGGCAGCGGAACAGACGGGACTCAATCCCTGTCAGGGGAAAAGCCTGTCCCGTCTGTTTTCTGCCATTGATCTTAGTCGTACACAGTACTGGTTCTAAGTTTGTCAGCTACTTCTTTGCCAGCCAGTGCTTCTACCAGTGTGATGGCGAAAGTCATGGCTGCGCCGGGACCTTTGCCGGTGATGACATTGCCGTCGCGGCATACTTTGTCAGCAACGGGTGTTGCACCGATGAGGCGGTCTTCCATGCCGGGATAAATGGTGGCTTTTTTGCCCTGCAAAATGCCCAGATGTCCCAGTACCATGGGAGCGGCACAGATAGCGCAGACGAATTTGCCTTCTTCATGGAATTTCAGCAGAAGTTTGCCCAGTGCTTCGTTGTCCTGCAGATTCTGTGCGCCGGGCAGTCCGCCGGGCAGAATCAGCATATCTGCTTCAGATGCCACTTTTTCGTCAAAGAGCATGTCTGCACGATAAGTAACTCCGTGAGAACCTGTTACAGACAGTGTGCCCGCAAGAGAAACAAATTTTGCATCCAAGCCTGCTCTGCGCATAAAGTCCAAGGGTGTCACAGCTTCCATTTCTTCGAAGCCGTCTGCCAGAAAAACCAATGCTTTTTTCATGTGAAAAACACCTCCGTTACTGTTTTTGGCATAGCCAAATGTTGTGATGATTGTTTACTGATTTTATTATATGCGTTTTTTTGTTTTTTTTCAATGGAACAAAAAGAAGGGCATCTCAAATGGATTGACAGCAGGTTTTGAAGCGGGTATCCTAAGGGAAAAGGAGGCGTATTATGGAAATCGAACGGAAGTTTTTGACCAAGGAAGTGCCTTTTTCTCTGGCGGATTTTCCCGCGCGGAAAATATCCCAGTGCTATATCAGCATGTCCCCCACCATCCGTCTGCGGCAGTGGGATGACAGTTATATCCTGACCGTAAAGGGAAAAGGACTGCTGGCGAAAGAGGAATTTGAACTGGAAATCACCAAAGAGGAGTATGACCATCTACTGACAAAGGCAGAAAGTCCCGCCGTGGAAAAAGTGCGGTATCTGGTGCCGTTGGAGGATGGTTTGACAGCGGAAGTGGATGTGTACGAAGGAAAGCTGGCAGGGCTTATGACCACGGAAGTGGAATTTCCTACGCTGGAAGAAGCGGAAGCTTATGAACCGCCCTACTGGTTTGGGAAAGATGTTTCCTTTGACCATCGGTATAAAAATACCAGTCTGTCTTTATATGGCATACCGGAAGAACAGGAATGAAAAAACGGCTGTTTATACAGCCTGAGCAGTTTCCCTTAAGAAATCAAGACAACAATGTTTTCTTAAGGGGAGGCTGCTTTTTTTGCGTTCTTTTTTCTTTTCCCTCAGCATAGACTGTATCGGAAAGACAAGCAAAGGGGAGAAGAAACGTGTATCAACGGCGATATGATAAAGTGTATCTGATGCTGCGGCAGGAAACGGCAGGCTATGGCATGGGGAGCCGAGGTCCTTGGGGCAGCTGCATTCTGGAAATCAAAAACGGACAGGGAAAACTGACGGTGGCGGTGGAAGGACTGCGCCCCCTTATCCATGGACAGTATCAGGTCTATGGACTTTTGGCAAAGGATGGGGAATGTAAAGGGATTTCCTGCGGTGATTTGGCTGTGAACAAACAGGGGCACGGAGAAATGGCATGGGATTTTGACCCGGATGCTTTGGGCAGTGGTTACTGTGTGGAAGATTTATTTGGGGTCACGGTGGCAACGGAAACGGGAAACACCTTGTCTGCGCCCTTGACTGCTTATGTAGGGGAAAAGCGGCAGTGGCAGGCTCTGTTTTCTTCTTTGGAGGAGGAACCTGTGTTGCAGGCGGCAGAAACAGCTGTGCTGGAACGTCCCGTTGTGGAGGAGAAGGCTCAAGTCATTGAATTGCCCCAGAAAGAGCCGGAAGCGAAAGTGGAAAGAAAAGAAGAACAACGGGAAATCCCCCAGCAGGCAGCAGCAGAAAAGGAACAGCCGGATTTTTCCTACCATGGAAATTTCCGTGGATTGTTGAAAAAATTCCGTCAGGAAATGGCGGAACTGGAGGAAATGGGCATCCTGACGGCGGAGGAAAGCGCAAGAATACTAGGGAAAAAGTCTGTGGAAGCCGCAAAGAACGGAGAGGACTATCGAGAGGTTCCCATAGAGATTATCAAGAAAGAAGAACTGCCCAAAGAGCAGGAGCGGGTTTCCTGGGTGGAAGCGGATGAACCAGTGCCAGAGGAAAAACAGGAAGAAGCTTTACATACAGAAACCCAGAAGGCAGAGGAATGTGAGAAAAAAGAAGAACAGGAACCAGAAACAGAGGTGGCATGGGATTTCTTTGCGAATAATCGCCGCATGATGCCTTTTGGTGATGGAACGCCGTGGATTTGTATTTCTCTGAAAGAACTTCTTTATTTTGGGGAAATTCCTTCTCAGCGCCAGCGGGATTTCTTTTTCCTGCTGTGTTATCATCGCTATGGGCATCTCATCCTCCATGAAGGAAAAGACGGCATGGAGATAGGTCTGCCGGACAGCTATGACAGCGGTGCCCGCCGCCGGGCAGAAGGGCTGGGCTTTACAGAATTTCGTCCTTTGCCGGGACAAAAGGACATGGGTTACTGGATTGGGCTGCTTTCCCGCTAGGAACTTCCAAAAAACCGTTGCGGAATTTTCGTTTCGATAGTATGATAAATACAATGCGAATCTGAAAAAAAGGAGCAACATCATGAGAATACGGAAAAAACCTTGGGCAGAGGAAGAACTTGCCCAGAACGACCATGTGATGAAAAACGCCGAAGCCCTGAAAGGCAAATGGTGGGAATATTTTGGCAATGACAATCCCATTTATGTGGAAATCGGCTGCGGCAAAGGCGGCTTCATCCGCAAAAATGCCGAAGCATATCCCCATATCAATTTTGTGGGCATTGAACGGAATCTGAGTGTTGTGGCAGTAGCGGCAAGACGCACTACAGAGGAACTGCCCAATCTGGCACTGGTGTGGGATGATGCGAAAAAACTGTCCGACTTCTTTGAAGTAGGAGAATTCCAGCGTCTGTATCTGAATTTCAGCGACCCATGGCCAAAAAAACGGCAGTATAAACGCCGCCTGACTTACAGAGGCTATTTGCAGAGCTACCGGGAAGCCTTCGGTGACAAAGGGGAAATCTTCTTCAAAACCGACAATCGGAATCTCTTTGAGTTCTCCCTCAATGAATTCTGCGCCGATAACTGGAAACTGTCCAACATTTCCTTAGACCTGCACAACAGTGACTACGAAGGCAATATCATGACAGAATATGAAGAAAAATTTTCTTCTCAGGGTATGCCCATTTATCGTCTGGAAGCTCGTTACGGTATGGACGAAGAACAGAAAAAAGACTGAGATTAAAAAAGCACGAAATCTAAAGCAAATTCCCCTTAAGAAAACATTGATTTTTCTTTTCATTGATTTCTTAAGGGGAATTGCGACGGCTGTCTTCATAAGAAAACATAACAAAAATGTTAATAAAAAATAAGAAAGCCAAAATCCTTTGTATCATAAGGGTTTTGGCTTTCTCTGTTTTCTTATGAAGATGCCCCTAAGAGATTTCGTGCTTTTTCTATTAGGAAAGTGTGCCCCCTCGGATCAGAAAGAGGGCTTCATCCACCTGATCTTTTTTCACATAAAAGGTATAAGAGATTTTTACGGAATTGACGCCGCCAAAGCCGCTGAAGGTCATGCTTTGGTTGACGTTGTCCATTTTAACGCGGTAAGGGATATTGTTTTCTACCAGAAGATTGAGGATACGTTCTTTTTCCGCTGCGGTGGATACGGTGATACATTTTGTCATGCGAACCATAGTGCTCCTCCTTTCGCTTCAGGCTTTTCGAGGTATGGGATCATAAGAGAGTTTGGCAGGCAAATCTGTAGCTTCCAATTTGAAAATTACAGGACGCAGACCATCGTTGCAGGAACAGATGGCAACGCCGGGCTGACGAATCCAGTCGCCGAAATAGAATACATTTTTTCCAGCACCATGGGCAAGAGCGAAAACATATTGGTAGATGGCTTTCCATGCCTCATCGCAAAAGCCTTCGGGTTTGGCATAATCAGCGTAGAAAACCTGACCTGCCTCCATCATGGGACAAGCGGTAAGCCCCGGTGCGCCGTATTGGGCAGCAAGTTCCTGATCCAGTGTGGTTTTCAGAACAGTGATTTTGACTTGATTCATAAAATCCCTCCTTTTGAGGTTTGCAGATGTTTTTCTGATTATATCATATCTTTTGATGCTTTTTCAATTTCCGTATATTGACATATATAGATTGTCGATATATTATATAGATAATCTATATATGGAGGTGAAAAGATGGCACAGGAAAAAGGCGTAGGCAATACATCTGTCTTGATTTTGAAATTGCTGGAAGAAAAGGACATGTATGGCTACGAGATGATTGAAACGCTGGCGGCTCGCTCTGACGACACCTTCCGATTGAAGGCAGGAACCCTTTATCCCATACTCCATGGGCTGGAAAAAGAAGGTTTTGTCACATCCTATGAGAAAGCGGCAGAAGGGCGCACCAGAAAGTATTATCGTCTGACAGAAGCAGGCAAGGGGGAACTGGCAAAGCAGACGGAACGGTGGAACGCCTATGCGGCGGCAGTGCACAAGGTATTGAATGGGGGTGCTTGTTGTGCAGGGATTTAAAAAGATATGGAGCAGATGGAAAGCATGGCTGTCTGCGGAGACACTGTCGGAAAAAGATCTTATGCGGGAGGAAATGGCAGACAGATTTCGCAGCTATCTGGCGGAATGCCGGAAAGCATGGAAGGCAGCTGGCATGACAGTGGCAGAACAAAAAGAGGCAGAGGAAACAGAAATTTCTTTGATTCTGGAAAAGATGGAGAGCGAAGAAAAGGCGGAAGAAACACAACTGCTTTCTTCTTCTGAAATGCAGAACTATGTGGATACGGTCTGTGACCAGATTCGCTGGAAACAGACCAGAAAAGCAGTGGCAGAAGAACTCACAGACCATTTGCTTTTACAGAAAGAAGCCTTTCTGGCGGAAGGATTGTCGGAGGAAGCAGCGGAAAAACGCACTGTGGAGGAAATGGGTGATGGCATTGCGGTAGGTATAGCGCTGGACAGAACCCATCGCCCCAAGGCGCAATGGCAGATGGTATTGGTGGCTGCTGTGTTGTTATCCATGGGACTGTTCTGCCGATTGACCATTGATGAGGGATCTTTTGGTGTGGATATGGCAGTGCCGGTGCTTTTGGCTGCGGCGTTGTTTGGAGCAGCCTATTTTCTGGATTTTACCCTGCTGGCAAGAAAAGCAAAATGGGTGATTCTGTTATTTCTGGCAATGCTGATTTTGTTGGTTCCTTTTGTAGAGAAAAGCGGCGGAGAGAGCGTATTTTTCTTTTTTGATTACGCTTATGCCTTGACTGGGATTGCTTTGCTGGCGCCTTTGCCTTTTCTTTCTGTACTGTTTTTCATGAGAGGGAGAAAAGAAAGAGGATACTGGCTTTGCTGGCTGGCAATGGCAGTATTGGCAGCGCTGCTGTTTTCTTTCGGAAAAATTTCTATGGTGTTGATTTTTTCTATCTCTGCCTATGGTGCATTTGCTGTGGCAGTGGGTGCAGATTGGTTTTCCATGGGAAAACAGAAGGGAAAACGATTACTGGCTTTGACAACGGGGGCTGGCATTGGAGCAGGAACACTGGCAATGTTTGGAATACCTGCCATGCGATCTCGTCTGAGTTTTGCTGTTGCGCGGATGGCAGGCGGGGAATTTGAAGGCGGTTATTTTAGATATCTGGTGGAAAATATCTGGGAAAACTGTCGTTGGCTGGGCAGAGGAACCCTTCCTCAGAACGAAATGGCAATGAGCGTACAGCTTGTGCTTTCTCAAAGACAGGACTTGTTCAGCAATGACATTTTGCTGTCCAGACTGGGTTTTGCCTATGGAAAACTGGCGGTGGCACTGGTATTGGCAGTATTTGCACTGTTTTTCCTGCTGTCTTTTCAGCAGATTCGGAAGCAGCGGAGTGCTTTTGGACGAATGACAGCCCTTTCCATCTGGTTGGTGCTGCTTATGCAGACCGTATTCTTTACGGCTTATAATCTGGGATTTATGTTGGTGGCACCTTATGCTCTGCCTTTGGTGAGCTATGGCAATACAGTGCTGTGTATTAACGCTTTGCTTATAGGGCTGCTCTGTTCTGTATTCCGTCGGGGTGAAGGCGTACGGGATAAAGATTTGGCAGCGGCATAAAAAAAGAGAGAATGTTAAAGCAAATTCCTCTTAAGAAAACATTGGTTTTCCTTTTCCTCGATTTCTTAAGGAAAATTGTGACGGCTATCTTCAGAAGAAAACATATCAAATAAAATCATAAAAAATAAGCAAGCTGGAATCCTCTATATCATAAGGATTTCAGCTTGCTTTGTTTTCTTATGAAGATGCCACTAAAGCATTCTCTCTTTTTTTAGTTCCAATAAAGATTTGGCAGAACACCAAAGAAAATGAAGATTGCCACAATGATCCAGAAGGAAGCTGTGAATATCTTTTCTTTGGGTGCATCTGTATCTGCTGGTAAAGCAGGCGCTGGTGCAGGGTTGCGCCGCAGGAACAGATACATGAGCAGTGCCAGGAAAGGCAGGAAGATCAAACATTGCAGACCTACGCTCACCAGTTCCTGTGTGAAAGAAAGTTCCTCCACAACACCTTGCTGGGGTGTCTGGGCGGTGGCAGCAACACAGTTTAATGCGTTGATGAGAAAATGGGGCAGCATAGAGGCAAAGATGGAGCCGGTACGCTGTACCATAAACGCGAAGATGGCACCCAGCAGAAAGGCGTATAATGCCTGCTGGAGATTCATGTGCAGCATAGCAAACATGAGGGCGCTCATCAGCAGCGCTTTTTTTGCACCTAAACTTCGATAGCCGTGAAGGGCAGCGCCGCGGAAGAGCAATTCTTCAAAAACAGCGGGCTGTACGGCAATGACGAACAGCATAGAAAAGAGTGAACTGTCGTTGAGTTCTCCCATGGCTTGCTCTGCCAGATTAGGTTGGAGGGGAGATGTGAGCACCACAATCATGGAAATGAAAGGCAGTGCGCAATAAGCGATGCCTAAGCAGAGCAGTGCATTTTTCCAGTTCAGCGGTCTGAGGGAAAAACATTCCTTCACCGAAACCTTCTCTGTCTTTACATAGATGACCAGCATGGGAATGAATACCAAAAATTGTAGGATGATGTTTGCCAAGTCTGAAGGCAGAGCCAGAAAGTTTATCAGCAAAAGCTCCAGTATGGTAGAGCCAAGCATGAAGAAGAGAAATACGAACAAAAAGTATTGGTTTGTGCGTCGTGCCATAAAATTCCTCCTTAAATAAAAAACTTCCGGTGCAGGGAAAAGAGGCCCTTTCCCCGCCCGAAAGTTCCATGTTCCATTTGTGTTGTCTGCAAAGCTCAGCTTTCCGATTCCTGCTCTGCATCAGATGTACCGATGGCTGCCGCAGTCTTATATTTTTTGTCATATTTGCGGTTGATATAATCCGTACAGAACATTTTGATAGTAGCAAAAATGGGTACCCCGATAAACATGCCTAAAGGTCCCATGACAGCACCGCCTACCACAACGGCAAGGATGATCCACAGGGGGCTGATGTCCAGAGAGTTCCCCAGAATCTTGGGTCCCAGGAAGTTGCCGTCAAACTGCTGCAAAGCAAGAATGAACAGACCGACCCATACCCCATGGATGGGGCTGATGAGCAGTGTGATGATGACTGCGGGAATGCCCCCCAGAAATGGTCCGAAATAAGGGATCATGTTGGTCACGCCGATGATCAGACTCAGCACCAAAACCAGAGGAGCTTTGATGAGGGTCAGACCAATGAACGCCAGAATGCCGATGATCAGGGAGTCCAGGGCTTTGCCAACGATGAAGCTCTGGAAGATATTGTGGATACGGCTGCCGTTATAGAAAATACGATTTGCTGTTTTTTCGGAAGTCAGAGCGTAGATGACTTTCCGCAGCTGGCGCAGAAAGTTTTCTTTGTCAAAGAGCATGTAAAAGGCAATGAAGATGGCCATGATCAGATTGAATACGAAACGTCCCATGGTAAAGACATTGCCGATGAATGTGGTCAGCATTTTGGAAATTCCGTCGGAATCCTGAAGGAATGCCAATTCGCCGCTGCCTGCCTGCAAGTTTTCGGAAACACCCAGAACCGGTGTCAGCAGTCGGTTGATGATGTTGTTTACATCTTCCCCGTCGATGAAATCCACCTGCATGAACAGATCTTCGATCTTCTGGTTCAGTGTTGCCGTATAAACAGGAAGCTGTTTTGCGAAGCTGACGACAGATGTTTTGATCTCTGGCACCAGATAAATGGCGATCCAGATGATGCCGCCAATGACCAGTGTGTAGATCAGCGTAATGGCAACCGCACGGGTCACCCGCGGATGCCGCTGGAAAAAAGAGTTATTCTTCATGGTATGCCGTTCAAAGAAATTGATGAAGGGATTCATGACATAGGCAATCATAAAGCCCATGAGAAACGGCAGACACAGACCCTGTGTCACTGTAAGAAATGTATGTATGGTATTGCTGATGCTGGGCAGGTTACCTGCAACTTTTTCAAAAAGCACTGTGGCTGCCAGTAACGCGAACACATATACAGCAATTTTAAAATAAGGTTGATCTGTTTTTTTCCAATCCCATTTTTTCAATGTTGTTGCGCTCCTTTATATTTCGTGATTCCATTCTATCCTACTATACTATGATTTTATGGAATGTGCCATATGGTTTTTGTAAAAATTTTCGGAAGCGTCTGCGATGGTGGGGGAATGTGAGAGAAAAATGGGATTTTCTCCATCTTTTTTCCACATGATAACGATTATATATGGAAACGAAAGCAGGAACAAGGGCAGAAGTTTAAGAAAAACATAATTTTTTCCGCCGAAAAGATTACGTTTTTCCCAGCGCGTTGACGGGGATTTTTTTGCTGTTTATAATAAAGAAAAATCGGTCAGAAAGGCGGAAAAACCATGGAAGAAGAAAAGATTCAGCAATTTGCATCAGATTTTTTTCGGGTGGAAGAAGAGATTGGCAGCGTGATCATCGGACAGAAAGAACTGGTCAGGAATGTGCTGACAGCAATGGTTGCGGGGGGCAACGTGCTGCTGGAAGGCATGCCGGGTCTGGGAAAAACACAGCTGGTCAAAGCCGTGGGGGACGCTGTTGACCTACATTTTTCCAGAATCCAGTTCACGCCGGACTTGATGCCTGCCGATGTAACAGGCACAACGGTCATGAACCGGGAAGAAAATGGCAATATGTCCTTTGTATTCCGCAAAGGTCCTATCTTTGCCAATCTGGTGCTGGCAGACGAAATCAACCGCGCCACACCAAAGACCCAGTCAGCGCTGCTGGAAGCCATGCAGGAACATACGGTCACTGGCGGCAGTCAGACCTATCCCTTGGAAGAACCGTTTTTTGTGCTGGCAACCCAGAACCCACTGGAAACAGAAGGCACATATCCGCTGCCGGAAGCTCAGATGGACCGTTTCCTGTTCAAGCTGGATGTGACCTTCCCCAATAAAGAGGAACTGATGAAGATCGTCCTTTCCACTACCGACGGCAAAGTTCATCGGGCATCCAAGGTTATGGACGGCAAAAGACTCCTTCAGATGCGGGAAATTGCTCAGCAGGTGCCCGTGGCAGAACCTGTGGCGGAATATCTGATGGATTTGATTTTGAAAACCCATCCGGAAAATCCCGAAGCGCCGGAAGTGGTGCGGCAGTATGTGCGTTATGGGGCAAGCCCTCGAGGTGCCCAGGCAGTTTTGCAGGCGGCAAGAATCTTTGCCCTGCTGGCAGGACGCTATCATGTGGCTTATGAGGATATCAAGCAGGCGGCAAAACCTGCCCTCAGACATCGTATTTTCCTGAACTTTGAAGGCATGGCAGAGGGAAAAACTCCCGACGAAATCATAGAGGCGTTGTATTGAAATGGAAACACTCAGGGAAGCACTGACAAAAGAATATTTGAAACGGCTGGAAGAAATGGCAATCCGCTTGAAACACCGCCTTTCC
>ULQC01058375.1_pt1 | contig 14832 bp, 3 predicted proteins | sample 1954091 | NCBI WGS metagenome assembly ULQC01 (sample SAMEA4835645, study PRJEB28245) | human gut metagenome | biome: gut microbiome; material: fecal sample | place: Denmark | collected 2008
TCTTGTCGAAACTCTTCGTAAGTTGTTACATTCTCAAAAAGAATCTCAACATTGTAGAAAGTCCGCAGAAGCACCTCTCCAGGGGCCGCACTTAGGATATTGGAGGACAAGCATTCCTTGATGGCATTGACATCAATAAGAATATATCCTCTTTCATAGTCCCACAACCGGTAAATTGCAGAGAAGAACTGTCCGATGGGATAGGAAAGGAAGTGCCGATCCTTTGCATACTCGGGATAATAGATTTTTAGCAGGGTATGTACATCTCTGTTTGCAGTATATACTTGCTCATCCAAGTGCCGCAGAACAGCGACATTGCTCCATACATCGTTACCTCGCTCCATGACGCTACGAGACTCAGAATAACTCTTAATGGCTGCATCAAAGTGGTTGGACACAAAATGTGCATATTCCGTGATGTTAGCAAACTCTATAAGCTGAACATTTTTGTACAGCTTGTGCCATTTTCTAATCAATGGACTACCTGCGGTATTTCTGTCTTCACAAATCTCTCCCAAAGCACAAGCCAGGGCATTGCTGGGATTTTGCATGGTAGACGGTTCATATTCGCGTACAACCGTGTCATGATGAATGGGAACCTCAAAACACCCATAAATCTCATTCCAGGACGAGTAAATCTTGGAATACTTCCTTTGATAATTGAACAGAAAGATGATGGTCATACCCATCTTTTCCATAGCAAGCAAGAGACGGAGCTGTACAGGTGTAAACTGATGTACACCATGAACTACAATTCCCTCAAATGGCTGTGCCTTTGTAATACCTATTGCCCTTTCGCAGCGTTTACGTTCCTTTGGCGTTCCAGTACATTCTTCAACTTCTTTCTTTGCGAGAGATACAACAATTTCTTTGAGTTTCTCACGGGATGGGGTTTCAGGAAACTGGAAGAGCGAACTTTGCTGAGCCTGCTTTAACATATGAACAAAGAGCTTCTGCTCGGGATTGCCCTGGCTTTCATCAATGGCTGATGCAGGAATATCCAGCTCAATAAACAAGCGGATAGCTTCAAGAAAATGGTTCTGGTTCTTCTCCAAGGCCATGTGGAAGGGCTTACTGATTTTGCGTTTTTCCAACAGTTGCTTGAAGGCTGTGGTGAAAGTGCTATGCTGATGAATCCGGCGGCTGATATTGTCAGTCCACTGCTTATAGACTTCTTCATGCTCAACCAATTCGTCAAGTGGACAGATTAAGCCTTCAATTTTGTCACCCAAGACATCCTTGAGACCATTTACAAGGGTTCTCGCACTGCAGAAGTGAGGCAAGGCAGAAATCTCACTCCAGAAATCCGCTTTATCTAACTTGTAGGGATCTTCGTATGTATAGATTTTAAACGGCATTTCTTAATCCTCCGTTTCTATGAGATTCTGCCAAGACAAATTCTGCTTGCCCTGAATCTCAATCCAAGAGAACGAGCGAATTGATCTTGTCATAGCAACATAGAGGACACGAGCTTCCTCGCGGGCTTTTTCGGACTTTTCAGCATCTTCATCATAGAAATCATTTTGAATAATCTCTCCAGACTCACCCACGCTCAAGCTGTATCCGATGCGATACCTGCCTTGGTACTTGGTGGTACTGATATGCAGTTGCGTCTTTTTGATAAAGTTCATCGATGCAGAACAGAAAGGCATGATTACATGGCCGTATTCAAGACCCTTCGATTTGTGTACAGTGATACACTGAATCGCAACCTCGTCCTTATTGCTTGCTGGTGTCCGGCTGTCAACAGAGACCTGGGAAACGATGCTGTTATGAAGGCACTCCTGCAGAGTGTTGATGGTGAGTCTGTCCACATTGCATGCGTTGATAATTTGCTCAAAGAGCAAGTCCACATTCAGCTGATAATAATGCTGTTTCCATGGGTCATCACTAAAGTGCTTCCAAGGTTCGAGAGTGCTGTACACTTTGCGGATAGCCTGCAGAATAGGCTGTGTTCTTAGGCTTGCAACGATGTATTCCCATTTGTTGTTCTTATCAACCGTATTTGCAAGCATTAGATTCATAAAGTTTATAAGGTAATTAACCTGTTCCTTCTCATCCGTTTTGGCTCTCCATTTGCCAGTGCGAATCTTCATACGAATTTCATATAGGTTGGATTTGGGAATATCCAAATTAAAGAAATTCGAGGTCACGAGGTTATACAGATAATCAGCCTCGTCGAAATGAACCAAAGCATTAACCAAAATAAACATGTCCATAGCAGGTTGTGACATATACAAGTCTCCGCCTGTGTTTGTGTATACGCTAATTCCAAGGCGAGCACAATCGGTGCGAATCATATCAGCCTGCCAGTTTTCTCGCACGAGAATTGCAATACTCTTTTCTTTTGCCGAGAGCTTTATGCCTTGGCTCTCTTCGTATTGGATACGCTTCCGGATTCTCTTAATTTCCTCAACAAGAACAGGGATACGCATTTCCTCGTTTGCGGCAGGCAGGCGTCGATAGAAACGGCTCTTGGAGGACAAATATCTTCCGTTGTAATCTCTAATGCCAATAAGCTTGTCTTTGACTGTATTGTAAGTAAGCAGTTCTTCGTCTAATTTCCCCCAGGCTGTAAAAGAGCGATCAAATATATCCAACAAATGCTTATCCGTACGATAGTTCCGCCGCAAAGAAAACTCCAACCACATCTCGGGATTTTGTTCAAGGCCCAACTGATCAAAAGCTTTTTCTTTTGCACCACGGAAGCGGTAAATGCACTGCTTAATGTCACCCACCAAGAACAGTTTGTAGTTGAGAACCCTAGCGATTTGTAGTAGAGACTCGATTTGAGAATCATCCGTGTCCTGAAACTCATCAACAAACATAAACTGCTGAACGCTCTTGTCCCTTTTCAAATCTCTGATCCTTCTCTCGCTAGCCGGATCGTTGATAAAACGGTTGAGAATAGACATCATGGAACTGAGATGGATTTTATTGTTTTCCAGAAGTTCGTTAAAATACTCTCGTTCCACAGAAGGAATTACACTGGCCAGCAGCTCATGCAATTCTCCGTGCGACGCATTGTTTTGCAACGTTCCGAAATCTTCAGGTCCGATAGTAGCGATATCGACGCTCTTGTTATGCAGTTTTCTGATGAAATCCAGGATATTATCACGAATGGCATAAACAGGCATACCAAGCTTATCAGTATAGCTCTTGCCATATTCAGTTTCTTTCTCATGAATATAGGCATCAAGCAAATCTGATATTTTCTTGCGTCGATAAAACTCACTGGAGGTGATGCCCAAATCAATTCCATAGCCAAAAGAGGTCCCAAGCTGGGCAATCAAATTCTTAGCGTAAGAATGGATCGTGCTAATCTGCATATGGTCGATTTGAGAGATTATCTGCAAGTATTCAGGGTTTGAGGTTATAAGGTAGCAGTTTCTAAAATAGGCTTTGAGTTTCTCCTCCATTTGACCAGCAGCTTCATTTGTAAATGTAATCATCACAATGCGATCAGCCATCTTCTGCTGAGGAACATTTTGCGTATAGCATATATAGCCAATACGTGAAATCATGGTGTGGGTTTTACCAGTACCGGCACCAGCGCGAATCACAATATTTTTCTCCGGGGAGGCATGTTCAACTTGGTACTGTTCAAAGTTAAACTGGCTCTGTTCGCTTAGCTTCCTCAATAGATCCTCTTGGGCAGAACTATACTGCCCATTGCGAATGACAAAAGATCTAGTATTCCCATCGAATGGTGCACTTAAAATACTCATAGAGCAATGGAAGCCCATGAACATATCATTGACAGAAGAAAGCGAAGGATTATGGCTTACCTGTTCATCAAACGCAACTTCAATACTGTCACTGTTCCTCACCAAGCCTCTTCGAGTGAGTGCAGTATCCAGAGTGTTGAGAACGGACAGCATCTGTGCCTTCTTTGAGAAAACACAGTATAACTTACATCCGTGCATGTATTGATCTGTAATGTCGCTGATGATATGGTCAGTCAAAGTTTCATTTTCAGCAAAATAATAAAAGCGAGAATAGTCCTGCTGGTGGTAGGTAGAAGCTAGTTCTTTTTCAAATTCTGATTCGCCATCTTTATCTAGATCGATATCGGTTTCAAACAAATTGCGAACTTCCAACATAGTTCTCCGGTCAAAGGGATCTCTATTCCATTTGCTAACTTCCCGGAGAGCTTGATCTAACTTATGAAAAAAAGCGGTATTATCTGCCAGGTCCTCTTTAAGAATAGTGAATTGCTCTTCCATGACTACATCTAGACGATGGGATTTAAAAAATGTTTTGGAAACTTGGGGCAGGCAAACCATTTGATATACAAGAGGAAACTTCCCAATATTTTGACGGATATACCGCTCGATTGAGAAACGGTATCCACGAGCTTGTCTTTGTGGAGAGGTGGACACTTCTCCGTCAGCTGTATGGATGATAATGGCTTCGTTGTTCTCAACACGCAGAATATTATCTTCACGCCAGCCTTTTAATTCAACTACGAGGATGCCTTTTCCAGGCATAAGGATGCAAACATCAAATTCTCTTCCAAAAACTTGACGGTTCCAATAAATGATACTTGTATCATCTAGATATTCTTGCAATTTGTCGATAAATAATTTCTCGCCAAAGTTTTCCGTATTGCCCAAACCAATTAGTTTTCCCATTGAACATCACCTCGTAGGATTGCTGAACAGTTGTCTACCCCCGTAATAGAACATACAACCGTGTTATTCCTTCGCGATGATAATAGGTGATGCGCTATCATCATCTTCTTTGATAAATTCCATCATGTCCCCGACATCGCAGTCTAACACATCTGCAATCTTAAGAATAACAAACAAAGTAACTTCTTGGTTTTTATGAAGTTTAGTAAATGTAGCAGAAGACAAATCTGCTTTTTTCTCAACGTTGCTTTACTGATTTCTCGTTCGGCAGCATGATCCGCAGTTTTTTATAGCTCGCTTTCATGCCCTCACTCCTCGCTTCATATTTCGAGTACAAAAACCCTCAAGTACATTATACTGTACGTTTCTTGTTTTTACAAGGACTCAAGCACAAATGCGAGAAAATAATCGGAAATTCATCTCTTTTTTTGCATTTTTAAATCAAAAGCAAGCCCAGTTAACAAGGAATTGACCATCTCGGTTTCGCATGGCTACAGTTTACGTGGCAAGCAATGCCTTTTTGATCAGAAAGGCTCAAAACAAAATGGAGTTGTCAAGAAAAGTTTTGTCCAGGAATGCAAGGAAAGGGTATAGGTGCGCAGGGCTATGCCACGGTGGAGTAGGGAGTTTCCATGCAGCGTGCCCTGTAGGCTCCTTCTCTCGGCCCTGCCATCCGTACAGTGTGTCTGCGTCGATCCCGAACCGCCGCTGTCGCTCCGGTCTCCTCCGCCAGCTTCAATTCCTCCCGCTACTCCTCCTTCGTGTACCGTTTCCCCATTCGGAGTCCCTCCCCACTGATTTTTTTATCATCTCCTCCTTGCATTTTGAAACTCAACTTTTATAATAGCTCTCTCCCATTCAGGCCGAAAACATCTTTTTTCACATGCTTACTCGTCCTACTTATTGACCATAGTCCACCGCTTTACTCCGGCATATCTCAGAACCACTCTACCACTGCATTTCATTCCACTTTTTCCCGTCGTTTGCTCTCCCTTCTGAGGGGACCGCTCAGTCCCTAGCATAGGCCGTAGCTGGGCATTACTGGAACCCGATCTTCTTTGTGCCAGTGCTTGATTTACTAAGATCGATTCTCTCATCCGCGAGGTAGTCGTCCACATCTTCCTCAATGATCACGCTGTCATCATCCATGTCTTCAGTCCGAAGATTCTGGTTCATGATGACCTGATCCAGAACGTTCCGTACAGTCCTCGCATTTGCAAAATTCGGCAGGTTGCGGAAGTACTCCATGATGTCCAGTAGGCGGTTCAAAGCAGCATTGTCTATAGAGTATCCTTTCTTTTCTAGGAAGGACTGCGCGATGAGGCCCAATTCTTCTCTTGTGTAATCAGGGAATTCCAGTGTGAACTGAATTCTGGACGCAAGGCCAGGATTTGTGCGGATCATTTGGGCCATTTCATCCCTGTACCCAGCCAGTATTGTACAGAACTGACCTCTGCGATCTTCCATTTCTTTCAGCAATACCGCTATGGCTTCATCGCCAAAACTGATAGCGCTTCCGTTGACAGTCGTTCCACCCGCCAGGGAATAGGCTTCATCAATAAACAGCACACCACCCATAGCGTCATTGATCTTAGCCAGTGTCTTCGGTGCTGTTTCCCCAACATACTTGCCGATCAGCCCATGCGCGTCTGTTTCGACCATTTTCGCCTCGTCCAATACACCAGCGTCATAGAGAATCCGGGATAGGATTCGTGCAACTTCTGTTTTCCCTGTCCCGGGATTTCCATAGAAGCACATGTGCAGGTTGAAGTCCGCCAGGCCCTGATTGCGTTTTGCGTATGCCTTTATTTTTTTGACCATGCGCTTCACAGCGTTCAGACCTATCAGCCGTTCCAATTCCTCTTCACCGGTCAAAATCATTTTGACCGCTCCTGTGGAAGAGGTGGGAAGGTTGACTTTGGCATCCTGAATGTACTTGTTGACATCGACCATACCGATTTCTGTATCCTTTGTGCCGGCGCAGCGCAGATTCTGGCACATGATCACCTGATCTAGGATGTTCCTGATTTCTCTGGCGTTGGCAAAGTTCGGGTCCTTTCGCCTGACATCCGCAATATCGAGAAGCCGGCTCAGCGCAGCTTCGCCAATCGTATACTTGCGCTTTCTGAGCATCTGCATGGCGATTTCCTTCAGCTCTTCGCGCGTGTAATTGGGGAAATCCAGTGTAAATTGGATCCTGGATTTTAGGCCGGGATTGACGGAGAGCATCTTCTGCATCTCGTTCCGATAACCGGCAAAGATGACGCAGAATTCTCCTCTGTGATCTTCCATGGCTTTGACGAGCGTATCGATTGCCTCTCTGCCGTAATCGGCAACGCCGCCGGTATCGGCGTTATTGCCCAGAGCATAGGCCTCGTCGACAAACAGCACGCCGCCCATTGCCTTGGCGATGACAGAGCTGGTTTTCTCTGCAGTCGCGCCAAAGTACTCACTTACAAGTCCGCTGCGATCCACCTCAATAACCTGCTTGGTGGGAAGGATTTTGTTTTCATACAGGATGCCGGCAACGTGACGCGCGACTTCCGTCTTGCCGCATCCAGGATTCCCCAGAAAGCACATGTGGATGTTCAAGGCGCCGCTATGCTTGTTCATCAGGGCGTACGCCTTGATCTTCTTTATGCTTTCTTTGACGCCGCTAAGGCCGATCAGTTCATGAAGCTGCTTTTCGCTTTCACCGATTTTCAACGGGCTCTCTTGATGGATCCCCATCAGGCCGAAGGAATCCAGTGCGATCATCTTATCATACAGTTCGAACAGTGCTTTCTCGGTTTTTCCGGAAAGGAAATCAAATGCCAGGATGGCCGAATCGACGTCCGCATACCTTGCGGACAGTTTTGTAAGAAGAATACCTACCAGCGTATCCTGGGTGGCCGTTATGCCATCTTCAAAGGTATAGACGCTCTTTCTTGCAAGAACCGGCGCATACATGAGGATTTCGACGGCATACCACAGTGCCTTCAACATATCGAACAATTCATCGGAGCCGTCAGAGAGCAGATCGACCACATATTTTTTCGCAAGGATTTTATCGACCCGTTCCTTGCAGCGCGTCAAATCGCTCATGTAGTCTGCATCCTCTGCTGGATGATAGGCCCTTTTCGGCTTTTCCTGATATGCCGCTCCGTAGATGTTGTTCCGCTTTATAAATCTCAGCATCTTGTGGGACAATTCGAGCAGTGCATCGAGGATTTCATCCGCCAAGGGCAGGAGGGATTGATCCGGTGTCTCCCAATATGCGAGCGTGACCTTCGGAAGTTGTACTTCCGGAAGACCGGCCTTCACCGCTGCGGCGGACAGCGCCTCCTTAAGAACTGTATCGTACCCACCAATTGTGTCCTTCAGGCTTTTAAAGGACACCTGATATTGCTGGAAATATGCGGTGTGGATGTGCTTGCGAATCTCCTCCATCGACTCATTCAGCCGTTCGAAGAACATTTCCGTCTTGGTCGCAGCGCAAACATATCCCTGAATCGTTTGATAGTCAGGGAATCGCTTATCATCCTGTGACTTTGGGATGATCTTCGCTTTTTTCTTGCCGTCATCCGCATCGGTTTCCTCCAATGGAGCTTCCCGGAAGAACTCTAATGAGTCCTCGGTCACTTCCGTCAGACGCAGTTTTCTGAGAAAGTCGCGGATCTCCTGCCGCAATGCTTGCTCCCTTTCATACGGCGTTTTCAACATCTTGTATCCGCAGACAGGGCAGCTACAGCTTTTTTCGCTTTCCTTCACCGCACCGCAGCCGATGCATCTGAACTCTGCCATATCAATCAACTCCCAGCGCTTTCTTTGCTGCGTCAAACGGCGATGTATAGAAGATCGCTTCAATTTCCTCTTTCAGGTCGGATCTAAGCAGCTCGTATTTTTCCTTGCTCTCCGCGGGCAGCAGGATTTTCTTTGCGCCTGCATTTGCTGCCGCGACAAAGATTTCCTCTAGTTCCGTAGTGATGGGCATCATGCTGCCAGACATGACCACCCGGCCACAGATGACAAGCGCGGGCATGATCGGGCGCTTGGCAAGGCCGGAGAACAGGCCGACAACCTCCGCAACGGAGATTTCATCGCTGACGCCGCGATTCTGAAGGTCATTAAAGTACAGACTATAATCGAAATCTTCGTAGGAACCCGCAATGATCCTTCTAGCGTTCTCTCCAAAGTAGTTAAAGGCGGCTGTAATGCTGTCGCGCACGCTCTTTGGCGCGTGCGAAAGACCTTCCACATTTCGGAAGCTAAACGTGCCTGTACCGGAGATGAGCTTGTTTTCCAGACGATAGATCCCGAGGACATTCGTCACCGACCGCCCGACGCCATACACATAACCGGGCTTTTCAAAGCCCTGACGAATCAGCGTTCCACCGGAAATCTCCGGCAGTTCCACGATAGTCTCTTCGCCGGTCTCATCATCGATATAGCCCAGATCCACATCGCTAAACTCGCCGGGCGTCATTTTGCGGAGCTGCTCCTTTACGCGCCGTCTGCATTCAATGGCATATTCGAGAATCTCCCGAACTTCTTCTTTCGTCATGCGTTCATCCGGATGGATGAGTTTTGCAAGCCCGGAGAAGGTTCTGCCGACCGCGATCGTATCGCGGGTATTAAAGCACTTGTTCAGGGAGAAATAGGCACTGAAGGAATTGGTGAAATCATATTTACGCATTGCATGGCAGAACTCAGAGAAGCAGTCCGAGATCAGGCCATATCCAGTGGTAAACAGCGCAGAACGCAGCTTAGGCGTCTCCCACCCTGGCAGGTAGGCGTGAATTCTGTCAAAGAAGGCAGAGTCGTTATTGAACGCAACCGGGAACGGTTCAAACAGATTTGTGGTGCGCATCATATCCGCGACGCTGCGGAATGTGTTGCCCTCAAAGGCGATGGAGGCATCAGAGCTGATGGAGTCCGCGCCTCTGGCGAAACTGCCGTTGGCCATATAGTTCTTCATGATCTGAACCATATCTCCTGAGGCCTGCGTGATGCCCGCGACTTCGTCAAACGCAATGCAGTCCCACATTCCGACAAGACCGATGCGTCGGGAAGCCATATTGTAAAACATGTTGGAAACTGTGGTCGTGCCGCTGCTCATCAGGATGGAGTAAGGGGAGAGTTCGCTGTACACATGCGATTTGCCGGTACCACGGGGGCCCAATTCGACCAGGTTATAGTTCTTCTGAATAAACGGCACAAAGCGGAGCAGGTAATGGAACTTCTCTTTCTGTGACAGTTCATTCGGTTCATAGCCGGCAGAGCGGATTAGAAGATCGATCCACTCATCGCGTGTAAAGAAAGCTCGTGCTTCTTTGATCTCATCCAGATCCAGATTGGGCATCTGAATCGGCTTGAGAGATGAGATCTCAAACGGAGAATAATATTTGGACTTCTTTCTCTTGATCTTCCTTTTGCGCTTCTGGTTGCCGAAAATATCTTCCTCGAACTCTTCCTGGCCCTCATCATCCGCATTAAGACCTATATACTCGATCCTGACAATGCACCAAATCCCACCTACAAGCAGTTTCTCATTGTGCACCACCAAATCAGAAGAAACTTCAAAGGGATCCAGTCTCAGGTTCGTAAAGCGAGCGACATACTTGTCTTCACGCTCATCAAAGGTGACTGTGATCTTGTCGACAATCGTATGCTGTCCGTTTTCCCTGATCTTGGACTTGACATATTCGCTCTGATCCGGGTGGACATAGTTTTCGCTCAGGATTCGCCGGATCTTCTGCAGGCCAGCCTCGATGGCTTCCTCATCATCGGTCGCGCAATACATGCCCAGCAGGTATTCGAGCACATACGTAGGAACGTTTGCGCCCTTTTTCATCAGGGCTGTCAAATCCTTCCTGACCGCCTTGCCAGGAAAGTATTCCAATACCTTCTCATCAAAAGCATTCATGAACAGTGTCCTCCACGTCTATCACTTAGAAATCAAAGTTGAATGTACCGGTAAACGCCAGTTTCGCGCGGAATGGGTATCTGGCAACCACTTCATAGTCCTCCTGTCCGCTCTCATGGATCATCAGCTCGTACTCGCTTCCGCTGTCGTCCCGCGTGTTTAAGCTGAACTGGATGCGGTCTGTCGAGAGCTTTCCGTTGCGGATCTCCAGCATCTGCCTGTCATTTAGGACACGGCCGAGAGCGTCGATAAAGAACAACTCAAAGGTGCCATCCCTGGGTACGCCTGTTTCGCCGATCACGAAGCGCATGCTGAAGATGTTGTTCGTAATTGTGTAGTTCAGGTTTGCCGGGTGGAATGCACACGAGGCTGCAGACTCTGCAACCTTATACAACTCTTTGGGCGACTTCCGGGCAATCACTCGGCTACGTGGGCCTTCAGCTTTCGCGCTTTGAATTGTCGCCCTCGTCGCTTCAGCCAGTCTTAGGAACTCCGCTCTGGAGGCGGTGTTCTCGTCCGTCTCAACCGCACGGATTGGATGGCTGACAAAGTACACGATTTGCTTGTTCGCGGCCATCACATGCAACAGTTCCAGCGCCTTCTCCAGACGATCTGCATCCAGGTTTACGAACGGGTCGTCCAGGATCAAGAACGGCTGTTCTTTCTCAAACAGCGTATCCACCAGCGCAAGCCGCATGCAGAAGTCGATCATATCACAGTAACCTGTACTGTATCCTTCTGCGACATGCGCTTTGCCGTTCTCTTCAATGCGAACATTGAAGTTGATATCCAGCAAACCTCTGACGGCATCGTTGTTCAGCCAGATCTGCATATAGCTGTTAAATAGCTGCTCAACCTTACTGAGATACCGGTTTGCGAGGTTCTCCTTCGCTCTTGTGATCAGCTGGATTGTTCTTTTCAGAATCGCAAGGGTGTTTTGCGCTTTCTGTTTCTGTTCATACAACGCGTGGATTTCCTGAACCAGATCGGGATATTTTTCCAGCGATTGATCCGCCAGGCGAATGGCATCGCTCTTTTGCGTGTACTCGATGAGCAGTGCGTCTCTACGCTCTTTCAGCCTCTCAACCTCTTCCCGCAAATTCGCTTCTTCCGCACCTGTTGGAGCGTTTGCATCCGAGGGCTGGTGCTCTGCTTCCACAGAGGCGTCTTGTTTCTCCAGTTGCTGCTTAGCGGCAACCCTTTCCGCATAAGCATTAGCCCTGGCATATATCCCCGCAAGCATTCCGCTTTCGTCAGGAGAGAAGTGGCCGAAGGACGCAGTAAATGCACCTACTGCTCTTTCTGCTTGATCCAGGCTTGCTCTCTGACGGCTTAGATCCGATTCAGCGTCCTTGATCTTGGCCTGCGCCTGCGCGGCCCGGCTAACATCGGCACGAGCGTCAGCCAAGAGGGCGGGTAACTCATCGCCGACATCCTGCATATGAATGGCAGCGAGCTTTTCAACGAGCCGCCGTTTCAGCGTGTCAATCTGTTCCTGCTTCCTGGCTTGACGGGCTGTGGCTTCCGTCAGTTTTCCCGCGTATTGCCTGTATTCGCCAAGAATCATTTCCACTTCTCTCAGAGCTTGCACGATATGGGCGAGGTCCGTATCCAAATCCAGCTCGGCAAGGAGCGCATTCGCGCTTTGGAAATGTTTGTCGAGCTCCTCTATGGTGGCTTGTTGCACCTCGACCATAGTTGCCGCTTTAGGCGAATCAGGCAATGCCAGTTCCTCTGTGGTAGCTCCGGCCTCGGCAAGGAACCGCTGAAAGTTTTTGTCAGCGGTGTTCATCTGCCCTTCGGCTATGGTGTAAGCGTTCAGCCTTTCACGCAGGAAAGCAAGCGCATCCTCAAATGACAGGTCAGCTATTTCCGGATACTGCTCATCCAGCTTTGCTCTGGCCTGCATGACCGCTTCACGTTTCGCATCAACCAGCTGCAACTGTTTACGGAATTCGGAAAGGAGTGGAGAATCATCATTGGCAAACTGCTCCTCCAGGATCTTGGCTCCCTCAACAAACTTGCTCAGGCTGCGAACCGCAGACTGCAGCTTGTCCTTTGCGATCCTATACTCCGTTTCTCCGGCGCGAAGAAGATCTATTGCCTCGGACAATTTCTTGCCCTTGCAGACCGGATAAAGCGCATCGATTGCGGCTCGCTCTGTGCTGATGATAGCAGACTGCTCGACGATGAAGCTCCGAGCACGATCCAGTTCCGACTGTTTTTCACGCAAGCGTCTGACTGCATCTGCATAGTCTATAATCTGGCAAATGATCGTCTCAGATGCTTCTCCATCGAATTGACCCCAGTGGGATACCCATGCAGATACTTCGCCGCCCTCCGAAGCAATCACAGACTGGTGTTCGCTGAGTTCCTGCTCAAGAGAAGCGATGTCCGCCTGCTCTCTGGCCAACTGAGCCTGGATCTCCGCTTTCTTCTGGTTGGCTTCTTGGCGCTGAGAGTCCGCCAGCTGATGCGCCTTGTCCGTCTGTCCACTTTTCTTGTATGTGCTCTTGCCGGTTGCTCCAATAATGCACAGCAGCAATCCGACAGCAGCAACGACCGCCAATGCGGGCATCATCCATATGCCAAGCGCAGCTCCTGCGAAAATAAGTAGAACGCCTATGGCAATCAGCGCCGTCCCCGCCGGTTTCTTCGGTCCATCAGGGACATTCGGACGGGAACTTGCCAGCGATTCCAGCTGCGCCAGGGATGCCGACAGGCTGTCCGCTTTGCTCTTTTCCCCATCCAATCGCGCTTTGATTCCCTGTGCCGCCGCCTGGTGCTGAGCAACCTTCCGATGCTTCCTCAGGATTTCGATTCCTTCATTCGCATCAGGAAGGTCGCCTGGGGTATCGGCCAGCAGTGCCTCTTCCTCCTGCGTCAGCGCGACGGAGAGGATCGTTTCTCGCTTTTCATCGATCCGCTGTTGGCTTCGTTGCAGTTCCTCCAGCTTTGCAATCGCTGGACGGACATGCGCCTCATCATAAGTCCCTCGGCGATTAAGCTCTGCCTGAAGCATGGCAACTTCGCCCTTCAGCTCCTCGTAACGTTTCTTTTTCTCCGTCCAGGCTTCGGTGCCCCTCTGAATCTCCGCTTTCTGGTCAGCTTCCTGCTGCGTCAGATCCCGATATTTTCTTTGGCAATCCTCCAGACCGCGGATTGCAGGTTCCGCAACAGCAGGACGATATTTTTCCTGTGCGGCCAATTCCGCCTGCAAAACATCCGTCTCTGCTTTTAGTTCGGCGAAACGCTTTATTTTATTGGCCCAGAGCTCGTTTTCTCGCTGGATATCGCGCGTTTGCGTTTCCCGCTGGTGGAGCAGGTTTTGAATGGTTGCGCGTGAATCTACGGCTGTCTGCAGTTGCTCAACGAAACCAGGAATTCTCTCCGCAGCGGCACGGATCAGTTCGTACTCTTCCGGTGCATTTGGAACAACGGCATCGGCAGTGCCAGCAGTGATGATCCCTTGAATCTCGCCGTAGATGCCTTGCACTTCATCGAGTTGAGCAGATGTGGGCAATGCGCCGCCATGTTTTTCGAGTAAAGCTGCGTATTCCCTAGTAAATGTTTCATGCGCTCTTTCCAGTTCCTGGATTCGCGCCTTCAGAGAGACGATGGACTGCTCATACTGCTTAATCTGATCGATTTCAGCAGCGGTTGGTACATGGCCACCAAGTTCTGCCTCGATGCCGTTCATTTCCTGCTGGAGCGCTGCGATCTGTCCGCGCAGGTCGTCCAGCATTTTCTTTGCTGCCTTGCGTTCCTTTTCTTCGCCTGACACGACATCCAGCCGCTTGTTCTTTTCTTCCAAATCTTTATCGATTTGGCTCAAAAGCGAATCGATCTGAATGATGCGCTCCCGGGCAGCGTCCTGTTCAGAAATATCCCGCTCCAGGCGATCGCGGAGTCGTTCCCGTTCAGAAATCTGTCGGGCGATGTCGCCGAGTTGTCCCCTGGCGCCGGTCTTTTCATACACCTTGACTTGCTGCGTCAATCTGGTAATAGCGCCATCGAAGGCGGCTACGTCATTGGCCTGGCTCACCAACGCGTTCAGCCGGGTATGTATGCTGCTTGCGGCTCCATCGATAAACAGGCCGTTCTGATTGATAAATACGCTGCGCTGGAATGCATTCACATCGAGGTGGAACAGTGTCTCCCCGATCTTATCCGGAGAGATTCTAGCAGTTGTTCCCGTATCCAAGTTGATGATTTTCACCGTATCAAAGCGCGGCGTTTCCCCAAAGGTACGGGTAATACGATACCGCACGCCCTCGGATTCGAAATCGAGGG
>ULQC01010676.1_pt1 | contig 14823 bp, 9 predicted proteins | sample 1954091 | NCBI WGS metagenome assembly ULQC01 (sample SAMEA4835645, study PRJEB28245) | human gut metagenome | biome: gut microbiome; material: fecal sample | place: Denmark | collected 2008
GAGTAGGCCATGCCGGTGATGTAGGAGGCGTAGGCCATCTGTTCGCCGGCCGGAATGTCTCCATCGGCGCTCTTGGCGAGGTTCTTGGCGATCATGCGGATGGTCTGCATGGACAGGCAGTCGGACAGGCTCCACGCGCCCGGTGTGATATAGCCTTCGATGGCGTGGGTCAGGGCGTCGAGTCCGGTGGCCACCTTGAGGCCGCGCGGCATGGAGTCGGTCAGGTCCGGATCCACGAAGGCGACGATTGGGATGTCATGCGGGTCGACGGCCACGAACTTGCGCTTGTTGGCCGTGTCGGTGATCACATAGTTGATGGTCGTTTCGGACGCGGTGCCAGCGGTGGTCGGCACACCGAAAATCGGCACGGACGGGTTCTTGGTGTCGGCCACGCCTTCAAGGGACAGCACGTCGGCGAATTCCGGATTGGCAGTCACGATGCCGATGCCCTTGCAGGTGTCCTGCGGGGAACCACCGCCCAGACCGATCAGGAAGTCGGCTCCGGAGGCTGCGAACTTGGCGACGCCATCCTGGATGCACTCGACCGGCGGATTCGGCTTGACGTTGTCGAACACCTCATACGGCATGCCCGCCTCGTCAAGAACGTCGGTGACCTTCTTGACGGTGCCGGTCTCCAGCAGCACCGGATCAGTGACGATGAACGCCTTGGTGAAGCCATGGGACCTGGCGACGCCCGGAATCTCCTTGATGGCTCCGCGGCCGAAATACGCGGTCTGGTTGAAAATCATGCGATAGACCATAGTGCTCTCCTTTAAGCGACTGTGTGTTCAAGCGAAGACCACGGCATCCATTGCCACGGCCAACGGTTTCATCATAAGCCCTTTTCCATGCGAGGAAGCACCCACGACACACAATTTTTTCGTCAATATCCCACAACACCGGCAAAACCGGACAGCATACCGTCCGATGCCCGAAATCCTATTCTTCGGACGACGTGTCTTCTTTGGCGAACACCCACATGACCTCGTCCACGGAATGGGTGTCGGGGAAAATCGTAATCAGGAACCGTTCGCCGTCGTTTCTGACGTAGGCGTACCGTATAGCGCCTTCCCTGCATATCCGGTCGCGGACGTAATCGTAGTCGAACAGCATGCGGAAGCCGTCCCGGTAGGCCGGCGCCACCAATTTGTCGCAATAGTCGAGCAGCATCTCGTGGAAGGAACCGCCATGTTTGTCAAGCATTTTTTGCACATAGCCGGGAACCACGACCGGCCGTTGCGTATCGGCACGCAGATTGACCACATAAGCGATCGAATACCGTGTATTCAAATGCTGCAGCAACGATTCCATGTCTTTGTTGCGTACCAGGATGTCCTCAAGCTGCTTGTTCAACGTGCGCAACTGCCTTTTGCCGCTGCCGCTGGCGTAGTAGCGCTTCTTGTCCTTGCGCATCTCGTTTTCCGCCTGGTTGACCAGATCCGGAATATCCTCGCCGTCATCGGATTCGGCCATGCCCACGGACAGCTCGCAACCGTGATCAAGCAGCTCCTGACGCATATATCCCATCTGTCGGGCGCTCTGCGCCATCGAATGGGCGAAACTGATGATCACGAACTCGTCGCCGCCGATGCGGTAGATATTATCGTCGCCGAAATAGGCGCGCGCCGCGTCCGCAAGCTCGCACAGCACCACGTCGCCTCTGGCATGACCCAAATGATTATTGATCTCATGCAGGCCAATCAGATCCATGTACATCACCGTCAACGGCTTGTCATGGGTGGCTTGGATGAATTCCACATCATCGTCGAAAGCGTTGCGGTTGAGCAGCCCCGTCAATGAATCCCGTCGGTACTCCTCGCCGTTCAACCGGACAAAGGACTCTATCGGCAGGTTCCGGCCAACCATCACCACGGCCCATGGATCGCTTTCGGAGCATTCACGTGAGGGAATCACCGCGAAGGAGATCATGCCGGTTCTGGCCAGCACCTCACTGCGGTACACTCCGAACGCGGATTTCTGCGAGAACAGCAGCGAACGGAGCGAAGCCAGATCCATATCAGCACGGAACCTGTCGGCATCGTCCGGATGCACCACGCGTTCGGCGATCAGCGTCTGCACGTAGGTTTCGAAATCATCGGTTTCCGGCGTCGGCAGTATGCCATCGCGTTTGACCGCGCGGTACTCGCCCGTCTTCACATTCAGTCGGGAGAGTTCCGCCATGCCATTGGCCAGAATCTCGAAGGTGCTGGCGGCGAGCGCGGACGTCTCAAGCATGGTACGGCCGTTGACGGGCACATAGCTGCCATGCATGAAATCGTTTGACATATCCCAGAAATGCCGGTCGTCGGGACGTTCGGCCAACAGCTTCTCCATCCGTCCCACCGGAAGCGGTTCGTGGAAGTAATACCCTTGGATGTACCGGCATCCCACGGACAGCAGCTGGTCGACCTGCTGTTTGGTCTGTGCGCCTTCGGCGATGACCAGCAGTCGCAGCTTTCTGGCCATGTTGACCACCGATTCGACGATTTTCAGCCCTTTGCTGGCATTGTCCTCATCGAGGTCGATGAATTTCATGTCAAGTTTGATCACATCGACGTTGATGTCCTTGAGCATGTTCAGCGACGAATACGCCGATCCGAAATCATCCATCAGCACCGCGATGTTGTCCGCATGCAGCTTGCGGATGGTGCTTTCCACTTTGGACAGGTTCCTGGCCACGGCGCTTTCGGTGATTTCCGCTTGGAGCAGCCGAGCGTCGACATCGTATTCGTTCAGCAGTCCGGTGAGCGTGTCCGCCACATCCATCTGGTCGATGTCCACCATGGAGACGTTCACGGAAATCGGCACCAGATTGCGGCCCTCACGTTCCCAACGTGCCAGCATCCGGACCACGGAACGCCATACGAACACGTCCAGTCGGGAGATTTGTCCGGCCTGTTCCAGCATGGGAACGAACCTGCCCGGAGATACCACACCATATTTGGGGTGGTTCCAACGCACCAGCGCCTCGGCACCGACGATGGCACCCGTAGCCGCATTGCATTTGGGCTGCAGGTAGAAGCAGAACTCGTTGTTGTCGAACGCACGGTCGATCTCGTCGAACGTCAGCTCCGGCACAAGCTCGTCGGTGGACGGCGTCCTGCCCATTTCCGGTGTGTCAGCCAAACAGATTCCTTCCTGTCACCACGTCCTATCCGTGATATTCACCGTTGTACTGTATCAGGGTGACGTCCTCAACACCCTCGATGGCACGAATCCGCTCGGCGAACGTCATGTCCTTGTCGTCGCAGAACACTTCCACGGCCATCTCCACATGGTCGCCACGCATGGTTTTGGATTTGACGAAGAACTTCGTGCGGCCGAACGCGCGCGTGATGTCGTCCCCGACCGCGTCGGAAGCGTAATGGATCACCGCGATGTACACGCGGCCCTTGTCCTGATGCGAATAGAACAGGGCGAGCATGCCAATCATCACCGCGCCGGCGACCACCACCAGCAGATACATGCCCGCGCCGGCCGCGATGCCGGACGTGATGGCCCAGAACAGGTACAGCAGGTCCATCGGATCCTTCACGGCGGTACGGTAACGCACGATGGACAACGCGCCCACCATACCAAGCGAGATCACGATGTTCGTGCTGATGGCCAATGTGACCATGCAGGTGAGCACGCACATGCCCACCAGCGTCACCGCGAAGCTGCGCGAATACACGACGCCCGTGTAGAACCGCCGGTATACGCAGTAGACGACGATGCCCACCAGCAGCGCCACCAGCAGGGCCAGCGCCATTTTGGGCACGTTGTATTGGCTGAAGGAGTTCAGCACCGATTTCTTGATCATGTCGTTTACGCTCATGGTTTCGCTTTCTCTTTTGCGATTGTTCGGTTATTACGTTTTCTACGATTGCCGATGTTTTCGGCTGCGCGTTTTCGTCCGTCTGTTTTCGGTCTTCCGCGATACGTCCGACCGGTGCGCTCAAGTCACACGCTCGGCACGTTCCAGCCTTCCTGCCAGTAGTCGAAACCCCGCAGATACGAGGCTTTGTCATAGCACAGCACGTATTTCGAGGCGGCCGTTATCTCCTGCGCCTTGCCTGGCAGAATGTCACGCACGATCTGCGGCAGGAATTCGGTGAATTTGACCTCCATCACCAGCTTGCCCGGCTCAAGTACCGGCAGAGTGGGCAGACTACGGTCGAAAACGTCGAATCCATCCACCGCCGCGCGCACGTTCATATCGAAGGTGATGCGCACCGTGCCCGCGTCGAGGATCCACGGCTCACGCTCGTAATCGACGATCACCCGCGGCCGCAGCACATTGCTCATGTATTCCACATAGAATTCCCGGCACAACGGCTCTTCGCTGTGTTCCAAAAATCCGACGTCGCCGGCCAAATATCCGATCGAACTGCCCATGCGTGAGCGACGCGTCCTCTTTGTATATCCAGCTGTCGCGCTTGCGCTTGCGCTCCAACTTGATCACGCGGTCGCTGTAATCGTAAATACGGATACGGTATTTCTTGCGCATCAGCACGCCGTCCACCTTCTCCTGGTAGGCGGTGTTCCAATAATCGTCGAAATACAGGCTGCGAATCATATAGCAGCCGCCACGCGCGTGGCTGTCCTGTTCAAGCAACGGAGCCAAACGCAAGTTCAGATCGGCTTTCTGCCCGTACGAAATCAGATACTTGAGCTCATGCCGGTAATGTTCCTCACAGCGGCGCGGAGGCATGGAAAGCTCCTCGCCGACACGACGGCGGACCCGTTCCAGCAGTTTCGACGCCCCGCCATCACCGCGCATTGACATCCTCCACTATCTTCCCGGATTTGATGTAGAAGCATCTCGTGCCGTACGTCTTGCCGGTGTCGGTCATGTAGTAGTCGAAGGCGTCCTGCGTCTTGCCGGAGGCGTTGCGCGCCCGCACTCGTATGAAATACTGTCCGTCGCCTGGCAGGTCCGTCACCGTCTCCGGCAATGCCAGATCGGTTTTGGAGAAGATGACGTCCTCACACAGATAGTCCTTGGCGACGGTGACGTCGTAGCTCAGATCCTCGCCACGGAAATCGTACGAGGTGTCCCAGCTGAATTTGAGTTTGCCGTCTGCGGCCTGTGGAGCGTCGATGAAAAACGGCATGGGCTTGTCGAAGCTTTCTTTGTAGATCCTGTAGTTCTGCGCGACCTCGTCGTGCAGCTGCCCCGCCACTTCGTCATACTGGGCGCGCGTCAGCGGCTCGTACATGGAATCGGGCGTCCTCCACAAATACTGCCTGGTGATGGACTCGTAGTGGTCCACCATCGTATTGATGCGTTTTGCGCTCATATAGCGGTATTCCCGCTTCACGGCCTTGTCGAGTTCGTCGCGGAACGATTTGGTCTGCAGGCAGCGTTTGAACAGCACGTTGCCCCAATAGTTGCTGACTCCCTGCTCCCAGCTGGAACCGGTGGAGATATTGCGGATCTGGTTCTCCTTGCGCATGAGCATGCCGTCATTGTCCCAGTCCAGCACATAGAAGGTGTCGGAATTCGTAGGGCTGTACAGGTACATGTTGCGGCTCTGCGTGTCGGTGTTGCCGGTCAGCAGCTGGAACGCCATCCAGTATGCGAGATTTTCCGTATCGAAATATTTGCCGAGGATGCTGCTCATCGGCACCGAATAATCGTTGAGCTGGTTGAGCATGGCGATGAGTTTGGTATGGTCGCTGTTGCCTTTGACCTCCAGCTTCTCCTCGAATTTCGACAGATTGTATTTGGGATCGTCGGCGAGTCTGATCACGTCCGCGTCGCGTTGGAATTCGAAGTAGTTGACCTTGTACAGCTGGCCGTTCTTGTCGAGGCCGTGCGCTTGGAGCGCGCTTTTGTTGAGCTGCTCCACCTGCGTGTACAGGCCATAGTCGTCGAAGGAGTTGGAACCGGAGGTTTCGTCCTTGACGTACAGGTGCACGAATTGCGTGCGCAGTCCCATCATCTGGTCGATGCCGCGGATCAGGTCGTATGCCATCTTGTTGCGGAATCGCAGCCCTTCGCCCATATGCTTGTTCAATGCGATGGTGCGCTGCCCGCGCCATTTGCCTTTGCCGCTTTTCAGCTCGATTTTGTAGTTCTTCTGCTTATTGAGACTGGACGACTGGCCGCGCACCTGCACGGTGGCGTTCGGCGCTTTTTCACCGTAGCCGAGTTCGCCGGATACAGGCCCCTGTTCGTCGCCGACCTGCAGCAGACCGTTGACTTGGTACCGGTTGGTGCGCATGGCCGCGTAATCATCCACGGAATACTGGTTGATTTCGCTCCAACTGTGGTCGGTGCCTTCCGACTTGTTGCCGCGCGAGACCGTCAGATACATGGTTTCCACACCGCTGTCGTCATACACCTTGTACAGCGAGTCGTTGTCACGCAGATGCGCGCCGTCAAGCCCCTGCGTGGCGCTTTTCTTGACTTTCTCATGCTTTCCTTGCGATTGCGCCGCCGATTTGTCTGCCGTGGAACCACTGTCCGCAGCGTTTCCGCAGGCGACGCAGGAGAACGTCGTCACGACCGTGGCGATGATCGCCACGCATTTGAATATGGCATTGCGGCCGCACGGCCGATTACCCATCGTCATTCGTCCGTTCCTTTCCATGCTTTCCACGCTTTCCCTCATGATTCCTTCCGTCCGAAAGTTCCATGCAGCCGTTCGCCGAATTCGTCCAACGCTTCGCCCAGTTTCGTAAACCATCCGCGCTTTTCGGTCGCCACAATCGGCTGCGCGCCGAGCACACGATACGGCAGATTGTCGGTGAACACCGCCAATCGCACGACCGCGGCCAGCAGGAACGCCGACGCGCCCAGCAGGAAGCCGAATCCCATCAGCGCGACCGGAACGAACTGCGAAATGACAGTCAAGACCGTGGCCGACCCGGCGAATATCGCGGCGCAGCACACCGCGCCGAAGTAATCAGTGAAATACAGCAGAATCATCAGCACGGTGTTGCCGACCGCGTACAGGGCGTATCCGACGCACAGCACACGGAAATAACCATGCATGCCATCGTTGAAACCGAGCGGCAGCACGCCCAACACCATCTTTTCCAACGAGATGACCGCCGCGGTGACGAACAGCTGCTTCAACGCGGTGTAGTACAGCTCACGGTTGAGCACGGCGAGCATCTCGCGTTCGGCCACCACGATGTCCTTCACGGTGCCGCCGTCGTTGAGCAGCGCGTAGTAGGCACGGTATTTCGGATAGAAATCAACTTCCACCGACACCACGAAATTCACGGTGGTGATCAGAATCGTCAGGAACGCCAGTAACGCGGGCACATCATAGTAGGGGGCACCGTAGAACAGTCCCTTCACATGCACGCCAAGCGGACCACACCAGGTGATCACCAAGTGGGAGAACAAGCCGAGGGTGGTCAGCAGTCCCGTCAGGGCGAGCGGCAGGAACCGGTCCAGCCATGCGAGGAACGTCCACGGGCTTTCCGAGCTTTGCGGGAAATACCGGTGCAGCAGCACCACGTCCCAGACCATCATCACGCCGTAGCCGAACGCCACTGCGGCCAGCAGGCTTTCCACCTGCGGCAGGCCCAGCGCCATCATCGCGCATGCGGACAGGAACGCCACGACCACCGCCGCGACGAACGACCACATGATGCCTTGGTAATCCTTGATGGCCGTCAGATAGCTCATCGCATTCCAATTGACGATCATTTCCAGGAACAGCCATAGGCAGAGTAACCCCTGCATGAGGGTCGCGCCGGAAAACAGCAGGAACACCGCGTACAGCACCGCACCCACCGCCAGCATGAGGGTCGTGGATCCCCAGAACGATGGAAGAATGGTCTCCTCATGATGTTCGAACAGCATGTCCGCAAGGAAACGCGTCACCGGCATGGACAGGAAGCTGGTCAACACCAATGAGGCGAGCAGCGTGTACGTGATCATGCAGACCAGCAGATTCTGGTCCGCGCGGGGCACGTGCCACCAACCGCTGACCGCCAGCACGCCGAACTGCAGCAGGATGCCCAGCAGCATCGGTCCGGTGCAGATCACACCGGCATAACCGTAGGCGCGCACCATGGCGACCAGGCCCTTGCGGTGGAACAGTTTCTTGAGTTCGAATCCGATTCCCGCCATATCAGTGCTCCAACCCGTAATGGTCGGCGGTATCGAGATACAGCGCACGGTATTCGTCAAGCATGCGCTCATGCCGATAGTAGGTTTTCACGCGTTCGCGTCCCACTTGGCCCATGGCTTCGCGCAGCTTGCGGCTCGCGCACATGCGTTCCATGGCGCGGGCAAGGCCCTCGCGGTACATCGGAGGCACATAGAAGCCGGCCACGCCGAGGTCGTCGCCTTCCTCGCCTTCCAGCAGTTCACGGCAGCAGCCCACGTCGGTGGTCACGCAAGGGCGGGCCGCCGCGAACGATTCCAACACCGACAGAGGCTGGCCTTCGGAGATGCTGGTCAGCACCGTGAAATCCAGTTTGCGCATGTATTCGACCACATTCACGCGTCCGGTGAATTCAAGGTTCTTCACTTCAAGCTGTTTCACCAGCTCATAGCATTCGTCGGCATAGTCCTGGTCGTCCACACCACCGAGGATGTGCAGCCTGACATTGTCCACACGGTTCGACAGTTCGCTGAACGCGTGGATGAGGGTTTTCACGTCCTTGATGGGAGCCAGACGTACCACGGCGCCGATATCCACCCAACCGTCCTCAGGCTTGAGTGGAATGTCGCAGAACCGTTCGTATTGGATGCCGTTGGGAATGACCAGGCATTTGCTTGCCGGAGCGCCCATGTCGATCTGGGTCTGGCGAGCGCGGCCGAACAGGCTGGCCACACGCCATGCCCTACGGTAGATCTCCTGTGACAGCATGGCGAAGAAACGGATCCACCGTTGCCGGAACGCGGGCGCAACCCATTCGGCGGAAAGAATCTCCTCCTCGCGTTCGCGCGTGTAGATGCCATGTTCGGTTAGTAATACGGGTGCGTGGTTGATACTGCCGCCCAAGCATGCCAGCAGGCCGCCGTAACCGGTGGAGATGGCATGGTAGATCTGCGCTTTCGGCACTTCTCCCGTCATCAGGTACAGCACCGGCAGCAGCATGGATCGCACGGTGTGGAACGCATCCGCGTAGGCGACGTACGGGTATTCCTCCATGCAGATCTTCGTAAACAGGTCGATGAATTCGTTGCTTTGCAGGAACGACAGCGGATGCACGCCTTTGTTGTGGAACAGGTTGAACAGTACGTCCCAGTCGGGATCGCTCAGATTCACCAGCTCACGCAGTGCCTTGACTTCCTCGTCGGTGAAGATCACTTTCGCATGTTCACCGCTCAGACGCAACGCGTCGTCGAGGAACACCTCATGCACCTCCACCACGTTTGAGGGCAGATCGTATACGAATTTGCCGCGGTCCTTGCCCTTAGCACCGATCACCCACAGCACGAACTCGTGTTCCTTCATGGCGGTGATGTAGCTGTGCATCCATGTGGACACGCCTCCATGCACGTACGGGTAGCAACCTTCCAATACCAGGCAGATTCTCATGCCGCGCCTCCAGCCTTGCGTTCGACGTGCACTGTGGAGTCCGTGGCCTTGATGAGGTACAGATTCCCCGTCATCCGGATTATGCTTCCGCCTTGGATTCTGCCGGGCGTGCCATGGTTCGCGCGGAGCAGCAGCCAAGCCTGGTCCTTGAAATTGCCCAAGTCGAATTCCCACTCATTGGCGGATTCCCTCATCTTGACAGTCAGTCCAGAAAAGCGTTGCACCGCGGACGCGCATTCCGTGCCTGTCTGCATGCGGATGGACGGTGCGGACGCTTCAAGCCAGTCGAGATAGTTCTCAAGGCCTTTTCTGTAGACCGCCCAGCCTTCTTTCGCGCCACGGTCAGGGTCGAGCATGTCGTCCGGATGCATGAAGTGGGTGCTGACGAAATGCATGTTCAGTTCGGATTCTGCGGCGAGCCGCATGTAATCTCCCACCATGCCGCCGGAGACGATGCGCGGCGCCTCGACGATGCCGTCATCGGCCACACCGAATTCCTGCACGTAAGGCAGTTTGCTGTCGCTTGGCAGGTAGGTGCTGGCGATGGTGCGGATTTCGGGCACGTCTCGTCCGATTGTCTGCCGTCCTTCCTTGGACAGGATGTTGGACGGCGGCACATATACCGACGCTGTGGCCGCCGGCAGCACGGACTTTTGGAATGCGATCAGCTCGCGCAGCGAGGCGACGACAGCTTTGCGATTCGGCCACTGATGGTACGCGTATTCGTCGCCATAATCGGTGTTCGGCAGTACGAGCGGCTGATGGTTGTAGCCATGGTAGCCGATTTCGCCGTTCTGTTTGAGCAGCAGTCCGCCGAAATAGCTGAAATGCGATTCGTCCTTCTGCCGTACGGGAGCGTCTTTCGTATCGTCCCCGTAATTCTCGATCATCACGCCGGTAAACCGAATACCGTAGCGTTCCGCAAGTTTGGTCAGGTCCGGCCACCAGACCTTCGAATAGAAGTCGGCGATGCTCATGCCGTAGTCGCGTTTGATGTAGGTGGCGTCTCCGCTGGGGACCGGGGATGGAAAATCGTCCAGATAGAACGCGGCGCTGTTGATGACCGGGTATGCCGTGGCGGAACCCAGCAGGCTGAACGCGGAGGCATAGAAGCCGCGCACCACCTTGCCATAGATGCCGATATTGCAGGTCACGGTTCGTCCGGAACGCACATCGGCACTCCAGATCAGTGGCGTATGGCCGTTGGCACTGACCGCTTCGACGGTGGCCTTCTCATTGAGGTTCAGACTCAACGACGATTTGAACGGGCCACTGAACATGTAGGTGTGCCCGCCACCCAGCATAAAGTCCCTGGCAGGCTTGATGCCTTTGGTCATCACGTAGTCGTATGCGGAGGATTCGATGCCGATTTGAGGCCCGATCGCGTCCAGATAGCCTGTTTTTTCAGGCGTCATGGCAAGCATCATGTTGCCGCCGCCTTCAACCCATCTCATGATGGACACCAGCTCATCCCCCAGCGAATCAAGTTCCGGCATGACGATCAGCACGGTGCGGTACCGATTCAATGAGGGGATGTCGTCGGGATCGGTTTTGGCCAGATCCACGGTGGCGGTCGGCACTTTCATGTCGAGCAGCACCTGTTTCATCATGGCTTCGGCCTCGTCCACACCATCCTGGGAACTATCCACGAGCATCAGGTTCGTGGCGCGCTGCCCCATGATGGCGTTCTGGGCCGGAATGGCCTCGTTACGAGCCATGTATTTCAAAGTGAATTTCGTCGCGCCGTAGTGGATGCCCAAGGTTTGCGCCAACAGCACCAAGGCGATGGCCATGAATACGGCCCACACGCGGACCAGGTTTTTCCAACGGAAGCGCTTCCACATGCGCCATGCGGAACGTATCATGCGCGCCCAGCCTCCTTGTAGCCGAGCCAGAATCGCAGGATGTCGTGGCCTCGGCCGCCAAGGTAGATGTGGTCGTCCTTGATGTGCCGGACGGTGCGTTGCACCGCCTCGCCATCGTGACGTGCGGCTTCCAATCGCAGTTTCATCAGCCAGACGTCACCTTGACGCGGCCATGCGGACAGCGCCGCTTCGATGGTGCGAGACGCGGCATCGAACGAACCGAGATCCATCTGCGTCTTCGCCAACGAGCATACGGTGCGGTAGTCGTTATGCCGTTTGAGCTGTTCGGCGAGCAGGTCGGCGTATCGGCGCATCTGCAACGTTCTGGCATACCCCTGTTCCATGGAGGATTTCAAGTAGTGTTCGAGCGCCTCACGGTACCGGTCGAGCGCCTCGTCCGAATCGCGGTTCCGCTCGTATTCCTCCATGCGTTGCTGCAACGCGATGTCTTCCTTCGCGCTGATCTGCGCCATGGCCGTGGCCGCGTAATGCACGACTTCCACGTCCTCGTTCAGACGGGCTTGGGAGAGCAGATTGGCGTATTGGCCGGGATTCTCGTTAAGAATGGACAGCATCAGATTACGACGCTGCCGTGGATTGTCCACGATCAGCGCCTCTTCCAACGGCACGGTGTTGGCGTAATCCGTACGGTCGTCCACAAGAATGTTGCGTTGTTCCTGATCCTCGACCTTCAGTTCCTGCAGACCGGCGGGAATCCGTCGTCCCCCACGAAGCACGGCACGCGAATGCATGAGCGCCACGCTCAACGGCCCCCATAGAGGAATCAACGCCATGAACGGGAGCAGCAGTCCATCGACTTTCAGCACTCCGACGTGGTGCAGCAGACACAGCGTCATGCAGACCAGCAGATGCACGGCGATGATGATCAACGCGGCGATAGTCGTCGACCCCATCAGCTTTCACCCCCATCGTCGGCTTGCGCGATATGCGATTGGGCTTCGGAAAGCAGGGCATCCTCTTGGGTCTGCGGAACGTAGAAGCAGTGCAAGCCGGAACGGGTCAGACGTTTGAGGATGATCGGCAGTTCCTTCTCCCCCGCCTGGCTCATCAGCAGATACACGCCGTCATCCGTCAGCATGCCGGCCTCATCGGTCTGGCGGATGCTTTGCATCAGCAGGGAGTCCACGTCCTCAAGGTTTCCCTCGCATTCGACTTTGAGCAGCAGATGGTCGCCCATATGGTCGTGTTTGAGGTCGTTGGCAGCCAGCACCTTCGGCAGGAACGCTTCTGGCTTCAGCAGGTTCGTTCCCGGCACCAGCATGGACCGGCGCGCCACGTCCTCGTATTCGAAGGCCCTGATCATGGCCGATTCGACCAGACCGCACATGATGCTGAACAGATTCTGGAAGTACAGGTTCATCTGGTCCGGTTTGGCCTCTCCCATGGTGATGATCACGGCCAGTTCGCCACGGTCACGCACGCCGACGGCGTACATCGGGAATTTGTCCTTTAACGTTCGGTTCACCCATATGCCGTTGTGTTCCAGCGCGGTGATGATTTCACCGTAATCCGAGACGCGTACGGAGCGGAAGCTGCCGACGTCGAACCGTGGGCTCGCCGCCACAAGACGGGCGAACTGTCCGCTGTTGTCCACTCGGAAGATGGCGAGGCTGTCGCTATCGAGGCTTTCCTGCATGATGCGGATCGCCGTATGGTACAGCTTCTGCGGTTGCACTTCGTCCAATTCTCGGGTCACGGCGTACAGTTTGCCGAAACTGTCGCGTCTGCCGATGATCTGGTCGCGCAACTGTCTGCGGTCGTCGAGCACATCCTGATACAGCCCGCGCAGGAAGTCCAGACGATTGCGCAACAACCCGTTCTCGTCGCGCACGAACCTCACGCTCTCCTGGTTGCGCGACTGCACATAGCCGCATACCGATCCGGCCACGAAATAAATGACGAAGGCAAGCCAGTTCGATGTGTCGTAGAACAACGGGGCGAAGGACGCGCCCTGCGACGCGTAGGACATGGCCACGCCGGCGCAGGCCAGTACGGCTGCGAACACGCCGGCATGCAGCCCGTAGATGGTGCCGACGATCACCACGAACAGCAATCGCAGGTCCACGGTTTCCAGCTGGCTGTTGCCTTGTGTAAAAGCGCGGAGCCATTCCGTCAGCAGGAACGCGCCGATGATTTCCAGCACGGTCCACCATTTGTTGTGGCTGCGTAGGAAATCCCATACCGGATACTTGTCGGTTTTGTTCTCGCGGAGCTTCAACCAGCCTTCGATGACGTGCGGAAAATCCTCGCGAAGCGAGTATCGTGGCGAAAAGCCGTACCGCAATCGCAATTCGTGGTCGTCGGCGGGGTATGCCTGCGGACGGTCCTCGCCGTATACGACCTTCGTTCCCGGAAAATATCCCGCGATCAGCGTTCCCAAATCGCCGTAAGTGAAGTCGAACACGTTCGGAACGTGGAACAGCTCGCCGTCGGCGGTCCAGTCGTCGAATATGCGGTAGATAAGTTCGGCCAGATCGTCGGCGCATAGGAAGCAGGTGCGTTGTTCGGCGCGTTCATGGAAGCGCAGTTCTCCCGCTTGTGCCTGTTCGAACAAGCCGTTGAAATATGCGGTGACGCCATTGCGTTGCGGCGCGTACAGATAGGGGCAGCGCACGATCTTCACTTCCAGATCGTAGGTGCGCGCATAGTACAGGCCGAGCTCTTCGCCGGCACGCGACATCAGGCTTTTGCTGGTCTCGTGCACGTCCGTTTCCTGCGGATAGGCGAATTCCGATTCCGGCCCGCTCACCATCAGCATCTGGACCTTGCGATTGCGGACGGTGTGCAGCAGTCGGCGCAGGTAGCCCAGGTCGCCGTCACGTTCGCTGCGGGGCGTCAGATCTTCGGAGAAGTAGACGATTCGATCGAATTCGTAGTTGGAGAACACTTCCGACACGGCGTCACGGTCGGGCATGTCGATGATTTTGAGATCCTCGCCGCTGGATTCGGTCCCTTTGCGGAGGGCCACCACCACCTTGTCTTGGGGGAACGTGTGCTCGATCCACTGCTTCGTCACGAAGTCGGTGTTGCCGATTAACAGTATCTCCACTCGCCTCACCCCAGGGATACACCCGTTTAGAGGTCAACATCATGGAACAGTACAGCCGTCAACCCCTTGTCTACCTGCACCATAGTTTAGCAACAGAGGGGACAGAACATCCCCCTTCGTTGGGGGTAATGGGCGTATGTCTTTCGCCGATATGGTTCGGATGGCGCTTGTGTTGGAAAACGAGCGGAAATCACGCAGGTAAATCGGAAAAGATATGCGAGAAAAACAAAACCCCAGATTGCTCCGGGGTGTATCTGGTGGCTCCGAGCGGCATCGATCCGCTGACCTAACGATTTTCAGTCGTTCGCTCTACCAACTGAGCTACAGAGCCATGAACAACTTGCGCTGTTCCAGCGACCACGGCCGGACTTGAACCGGTGACCTCCGCCGTGAC
>ULQC01010444.1_pt1 | contig 14687 bp, 11 predicted proteins | sample 1954091 | NCBI WGS metagenome assembly ULQC01 (sample SAMEA4835645, study PRJEB28245) | human gut metagenome | biome: gut microbiome; material: fecal sample | place: Denmark | collected 2008
AGGCCTTGTACGCGGCAAAGACTTTAAAGTATGGCTGATGGCAGAAATTCCTTCCAATATTATTCTTGCCGACCAGTTCAACAAATATGTTGACGGTTACTCCATCGGCTCTAACGACCTTACCATGCTGATTCTGGGCTGCGACCGTGACAACGACACCGTATCCCATATTTATGACGAACGCAATCTGGCAGTACGCCGTGCAATCCGCCACCTTATCGAAGTTGCACATAAAGACGGCAAAACCGTTTCCATCTGTGGCCAGGCACCGAGCGTATATCCTGAATTCTGCGAATTCCTCATTAAGAGCGGTATCGACAGCATGTCCGTAAACCCGGATACTGTTAAATTTACCAAAAAACTTGCTGCACAGCTTGAACAGCGCATTATGCTGGATGCCCTTACCGGCAGAGGCCGCGTTGAAACCGAAAACCTTGACTGGTAATTTTATCAATAAAGCGGTGTAATACCTGTAAACCCCGGAATTTAAAAGTTCCGGGGTTTATTTTTATACCCATACGGGAATGTAATATGTAATTCTAAAAGATAGAAAAAATAAAACGTATTAAAGTATTTATAAATATAAAAAACTTAATTAAATACGATTGATTTTAGTATTTAACAGGTTTATAATAAAAGCATAACCGGATGCAAGGTTTACACTCTCACAATTCTTACAGGTTGGGGGAGTGTTTTTTTATGAAAAGATTACTGCTTGTTGTTATGAGCCTTGTGTGCATGCTTTTGATAGCAGCGTGCGCAGGGCAGAAAGAAGCTGGGGAGGAAGGTTCCCGGGTACTTAAAGTGGGGCTTGACGCCAACTTTCCGCCTTTTGAGTATTACCAGAAGGGCACGGATAATTTTACCGGGTTTGATGTTGAACTTATGCGCGGCGTGGCTGCAAACATGGGTTACAGCGGGGTTGAATTTGTAAATACCGGCTTAAATGATTTAATAAACGGGCTTAACGGCAAACGTTATGATGTAATTGCCTCTGGTTTCAGCGTTACACCGGAAAGGCAGCAGGCGGTTGATTTTTCGGAAAGTTATTTGAATGACGGGTTCAGGATTGTTGTTGCTGCCGGAAACGATTTTACGGCAGATAATATAAGCGCTTTAAAAGACAAGGTTGTTGCCGTAAAACATAACAGTTTTGCACTGGCAATGGTTAATGATTTTGGCGGCGCTGCCAAAGTTATTGAAACGCCGAGCATAGAAGAAGCAATGGCTAAAGTAATTGGCGGCGAAGCCGATTGTGCCGTAATTTCCAAATCGGCCGGCAGCTTTTTTATAGCAAACGGTTATGCGAATAAAATTAAATTTGCCTCCGGCGATTTAAAAACAGATAATGTTGCTCTCGCCGTAAGAAAAGGTGACAAAGAATTTTTAAGCAAATTAAATGAAGGCTTGAGAAACTTTAGAAAATCACAGGAATTTGACCGTTTAAAGAAAACCTACTTTGGTGAATTTTAATGACTGGCTGGTGTATTAAATAAAAGGATAATGTTTTATACCCATACGGGTATACGATATATAAAATTAAATAGTAAAATTTACTGATAGTGTATTTACATTACTGAGAAGTAGTGCTAAAATATAATCAAGTTAATATTGTTGTGCAGCAATGTTAACCGGTGCAAAGCCGGTGCGGTCCCGCCGCTGTAAGGGCACGCCTGTTATGCAGGCAGGGTTTGGTTAAGCCCAAGCCAGCAGATTGCTGCACATAAGCATTTAGCTTAGCCTGCGGGAGACGGGTATGTATTGATAATTGCGCATTAAGGCGTTAATGTATTTTTGCATAAAAACCGTTTCCGAAAAACCGGGGACGGTTTTAATTATTTATTCAGACAGGAGGAATTAAAAATGGCAGAAGATTTTTTGGGTTATGGCGGAAGATTGGATGAAGAATTTGTTCATGCTGAAAACAAAAGCATAAAAACAGAACCTTTTGAAAAATTTGAGGTGCGTGCCGCGTTTGAAAAGCCGGAGCTTTTGGACGGGCTTGTGCGTTTAAAAACGGCAATGGGTGAAGCAGATTTTGAAAAATACATTAATCCGCTGGAAAACATTAACATCAGCGGCAGTTCGCTGTTAATACTTGCTGGTGCGGAAAAACTGCGTACTGGTCTTGTAAGCCGCTGGCTGCCGGTAATTAAGGCAGCGTTTAACGTAGTAAACGTACGCGTTGTAGGCGGAGGGCGCGGCGGCGTTGACGCTTATTAAGCAAACCGACCGCAGCGGAAAGAGCGGGGAAGCCAGGAGACCTTACTGTTTTTGCTGCGGCTTTATATAAATAAAAAATGGAGGAAAGCAAATGAAAAAAACTTTACTTTTAGCAATGACGATAGCGATGGGAATTACCGCTTCCGCGTATGCGGCAAACCCGTTCAGCGATGTTCCGGCAGGCCATTGGGCTTATGACGCTGTAAACAAGCTGGCGGCAGAGGGCGTGATAGAAGGTTACCCGGACGGCACTTACGGCGGCGATAGATTAATGACCCGCTATGAAATGGCGCAGATTGTGGCCAAAGCAATGGCGAAGGGTGCAAACGTAGACAGGCTTGCAGCAGAATTTGCCGATGAGCTCGACAGCCTTGGCGTGCGTGTAGCAAACTTGGAAAATAAAAGCGATAATGTGCGCATTACCGGGCAAATCCGCTATGAATACGGCGACAGAAATGGCGATATGCAGCAAACTAAAGGCAAAGTAGCACAGCATCGCCTGCGCAGCCGCATTTTTGTAAACGGCAATATTAATGAGGACTGGAGCTATACCGGGCGTTTTGAAAATAACCAGAGTCTTAAAAACAGCAGTGGTGACGATACTCTGAAATTCAATCAGGCTTATGTAAACGGCAAAATTGGCGGCGCAAAAGTAATTGCCGGTAAAACAGACCACTATGCAGGCAATGGTTTTATTTATGACGATACTGCCGAAAAAATTGAGCTGTCTTACGGGAAGAATGTAAAACTTACCGCTTATTACGGTATTCCCACCGATTATGGCTATGATAAAATGTGGGGTGCCTCCGTTGGCGGCAAAGTTGGCAATTTAAGCCTTTCTGCCGGTTATGATAAATTTCAGGATGCTTTAAATGAAATTCAAGGCTATGGGGTTCCTAACAGTGCGGAAAAAGGCACTGATAACGGCATATGGAATTTAAGCGCCAATTATAAATTCGGTGATTTTACTTTGGCGGCAACTTACCTTGATTCCGATATTGATTTAAGGGATAATTCCAAGTATAAAGACGTTGACACCAACGGTTATGTTGTAGGCCTTAATTACAAAGGTGCCGATAAAAACAAACCAGGCACATGGGGCTTGTTTGCCAATTACTATGACCAGGGCGCAGGTACTTTTGTGGCGCATACCATGTATCCGGGCGACTGGAGTTACTATGTAGATGAAGGCTTTAAAGGTTATATGGTTGGCGGCGGTGTAACCCTTGCCAAAAACATGGTTTACCAGCTGCACTATTATGACCTTGAAGGCAAGGAAAGCGGACTGGATGACCAGGTGCTCTGGAGCCGTTTGCAAATTATGTTCTGATAAATTAAATTACCTGCACTGCCGGGATAAGGCATACGCAGCATAAGCAAAATATTTGCAGACTGCTGCCCGATAAGCTTTATCCGTAAGGCGGTGAAGGTTTTGCACTTTTAGGGAGGTATACCCATACGGGTATACCGTATAAAATACTAATTAAAATTTTTAACAAAAAAATTATTTACTTTATTAGTAATTAGTGCTAAAATTAAAACATGATAATTGAATAAACTGGTTAAAGGTGCCTTGTGGCTTAAAATGGAAACCCGGTGCAAAACCGGTACGGTCCCGCCGCTGTAAGCAGCTTTGCAAGTCAGCAGCCTGCCTTTAATGCTTTCCGGTGCTGCGTGTGACGGCATGGTAGCAAGAGAACTAAAATAAACTTAAGCGTTTGTAAACTCCCTGCTGCCAAACTGAAACAGCAGGGAGTTTTATTTTGGTTATCAGGAGTTTTGGTGAGGGAGTGGTGTGTTTTGTCAAATAAACAGTTATTAGGGCGCATTGGGCAGATAGTGCTTGTGCTTCTGGGCATCAGCTTGATAACCTTTGCGCTGGTAATGCTGTCGCCGGGCGACCCTGTGCGCCAGATGATTGCCGGCAACGAGGATATTGTTGTAAGCCAGCAGGAAGTTGAAGCGCTGCGCCATGAACTGGGATTGGACAAGCCGTTTATCTTCCAGTATCTCGACTGGCTCGGAAGGGCTGTTCAGGGAGATTTTGGGTTTTCATACATGGTTAAAAAGCCTGTTATAGAAGAATTAATGCACAGCCTGCCTGCAACGGTAATACTCGCCGTGGCGTCTACGGTTTTTATGCTTCTGGTTTCTATACCGGCAGGTATTTACAGCGCCGTTAAGCACAACAGCTGGTTCGATTATATGGTGCGCGGGCTTACTTTCGTCGGCGTATCGGTGCCTAACTTTTGGATGGGCCTGATGCTGCTGTGGATTTTTGGGCTGAAACTTGGCCTGCTGCCCATTGTAGGCGGGCGCGTAAGTCCCGAAACGCTGGTACTGCCTGCTTTAACGCTGGGCATAGTTATGGCGGCCAAATACACCCGCCAGGTGCGCGCAACGGTGCTTGAAGAGCTTAACCAGGATTATGTTGTCGGCGCGCGTGCCCGCGGCATGAGCGAAAGCCATATTTTATGGAAGGAAGTTCTGCCGAACGCCATGCTGCCGCTGATTACCCTGCTGGGGTTATCCTTTGGCAACCTTTTGGGCGGCGCGGCCGTTGTTGAAATAGTATTTTCGTGGCCGGGGCTTGGCTACCTTGCCGTACAATCAATTATTTACCGCGATTTTCAGCTGGTGCAGGGCATAGTGTTGTGGATAGCGCTGATGTATATGGTAATTAACCTTATAGTTGATATTTCCTATAATCATCTTGACCCGCGCTTAAGAAAGGCAGGTAAATAATATGCAGATACTTATAAATGGTTTAAAAACCAACCGTGCCTTTGCGGTATCAAGTTTTTCTGTACTGCTGCTTATTGCAGTGGCGCTGGCAGCGCCGTTAATTGCACCGTATGACCCGCTTGAAGCAGTAATGCAGAACGCTTACCTGCCGCCTTCCGCGGAGCATTTATTCGGCACCGATAAACTGGGGCGCGATAATTTCAGCCGCATTTTGTACGGCGCAAGCTATTCGCTTTCGAGCGTGCTGCTGCTTGTAACAATTATTTTTGCGGTTGGCACAACGCTTGGCGTACTGGCAGGTTATTACGGCGGCAAGGTGGATATCGTCATTATGCGTATTTCCGATATGATGATTTCTTTCCCGGGCATGATTCTGGCCATAGCCGTTGCCGGTATTTTGGGCGGCAGCCTTATTAACGCCATTATAGCGCTGACGATTGTAACATGGACCAAATATGCGCGCCTTGCACGCAGCATGGTTTTAAAAATAAAAAAACGCGACTTTGTAGAAGCCGCAATAGTTAACGGCGGCACTTCAACACATATATTATGGAAGCATATCCTGCCGAATATTCTGCCGCTGATGGTAATAACGGCGGCGTCCGATATCGGCGCCATGATGATGGAGCTTGCAGGGCTTTCCTTCCTCGGCTTCGGCTCGCAGCCGCCTGCACCGGAGTGGGGCTTGATGCTTAACGAAGGCAGGCAGCAGCTGCAAACGGCGCCGTGGCTGATGATTTTCCCAGGTCTTGCAATTTTTGTTACGGTAGTAATTTTTAACCTGTGGGGCGATGCATTGCGCGACGTACTCGACCCGCGCCAGGAAGAATAAAAACTGTTTAATGGATGGTATATAACGGAAAGGAAGATGTATTTATGAAAAAAGCAGCAAAGATTACGGCAGCACTTGCCATGATGGGATTACTTGCTTTTGCGGCAGCAGGCTGCGGCGGTGATGATTCTGCAAAAAGCGGTGCGGCTAAAGATACGGTAAAATTTGGTGTTACCAACTTTGCCGACAGCCTTGAACCTACCGATAATTTCTTCAGCTGGGTTGTAATGCGTTACGGCCTTGGCGAATGCCTTGTTAAATTTGACGATAAAATGAATTTTACTCCGTGGCTTGCCGAAAGCTGGTCTATCAGCGACGATAAGCTGACCTGGACTTTTAAAATTAATGATAAAGCGGTATTCAGCAACGGCAACAAAGTAACTGCCGACGCCGTAAAAAAATCCATTGAACGTACTTTTGAAAAATCCAACCGTGCGGAAACCTTCTTCCAGTTCGACAATATTACTGCCGACGGCCAGAATTTAATTATCAAGACCAAAAATCCGGTGCCGACTCTGCCGGGCATGCTGGCCGACCCGCTCTTCATTATTATTGATACCAGCGTAACTGACCGCGATTATGCAAAACAGGGGCCTATCTGCACCGGCCCGTATATGGTTAAGGAATACAGCAAGGCCAAAGCCGTTATGGAAGCAAACCCCAATTACTGGGACGGCAAAGTTCCGTTTAAAGTTGCCGAAATTCCTACCATTGATGACCCCAACACCCGTGCAATGGCTTTGCAGTCGGGCGAAATTGATATGGCAATCAATATAGCTTCCGGCGATTTGCAGCTGTTCCAGGATAAAGCCAAATACAATATTTCCGAACTTGCTTCGCTGCGCACCGTACTGGCGCAGATTAATATGAACGAAGGACGCCCGTGCCACGACCCGAAAGTACGCGCTGCGCTTATCAGCTGCCTTGACCGCGAAACCTACAACAAAGTATTGCTTAAGGATACCTTCATTACAGGCAAAGCGCCCATTCCGCCTTCTTTGGATTACGGTTTTGACCAGCTGACCGACCCGAATGCCTATAATGTGGAACGCGCAAAACAGCTTTTGGCGGAAGCCGGCTGGAAAGATACCAACAATGACGGTTATGTGGATAAAGACGGCAAAAATCTTGAACTTGACTTTATTTATTACAGCGGACGCGCTGAACTGCCGCTTTATGCAGAAGCAACCCAGTCCGATGCTAAAAAAATCGGCATTAAGGTTAATATGAAAAATATTGACTACAACGTGCTTGACTCAATCCGCCAGAGCGGCGATTTTGACCTTTGCATTTCCAATATTCTTACTGCCAACAGCGGCGACCCTGCCGTATACCTTAACTGGTACTGGAAAACCGGCGACCCGCAGAATGCTACCGGTTACAGCAACCCGGAATATGATGCTTTGAGCGACAGGCTTGCGGTTGAATTTGACCCTGCCAAACGCCGCGATTTAATGATTCAGATGCAGCAGATTCTGCTTAACGACGGCGCAGGTTTGTTCTTTGGCTATCCTAAAACAAATATGGTAAGCAAAGTAACCTTGAAGAACGCCGATATTAAACCGGCAGATTATTACTGGCTGACCAAAGATGTTGCCCCTGCTGACTAAGCTGCAAAGAAGGGATTAAATTAATGCTTCTTGATGTAAAAAATCTGGACATCAGTTACGGCAGCAAACTTACCGTAACGGGTGTAAACATTCAACTTGATAAAGGTGAAATTCTGTCGATTGTAGGCGAATCGGGCAGCGGCAAAACAACCGTTATCCGTGCCGTTATGGGCTGCCTGCCCGGCAGAGGGCATGTTTCGGGCGGCAGCATAACTTTTGACGGGCGAGATATGCTGAAAAACACGCGTGAGGACTGGCGTAAAATCAGCGGCAGTGAAATGTCGATGATTTTTCAGGACAGCGGCAACATGATAAACCCCATCCGCCGCATAGGCGAACAGTTTACAGATTACATTCTTGCACACGCTCCGCAGAAATCGAAGGCGGAGGCCGCGGAAATGGCGAAAGATATGTTTAATAAAGTACGCCTGCCGAACCCGCAGAACATTATGAACAGCTATCCGTTTGAACTTTCGGGCGGCATGCGCCAGCGTGTGGGCATTGCCATGGCCATGATATTCAGCCCCAAGCTGCTTTTGGCAGACGAGCCTACCAGCGCGCTTGACGTTACCACGCAGGCGCAGATAATACGCCAGATTGTTGACGTGCGCAATGAATATAATGCGGCGGTAATTTTGGTAACGCATAACATTGGTGTGGCTTCGTATGTATCTAACAAGCTGATGGTTATGAAAAACGGGCATGTGGTGGAAAGCGGCGGGCGCGAAATTATTGAAAACCCGCAGCACGCCTATACCAAAGAACTGCTTGCGGCTGTGCCTGTATTGGGAGATAAGAAATATTATGAACGCTGAAGCACCTGTAATTTTACAAATTAAAAATTTAACAAAAAAATTTGCGGCCGAAGGCGGAAAAATGCTGACGGCGTGCGATAATGTTACCCTTAACGCCTATGCCGGGCAGACGCTTGGCATTATAGGCGAATCGGGCTGCGGCAAAAGTACGCTGGTGCGCACTATTTTGCAGATACATCCGGCAAGCGGCGGCGAAGTTATTTTTGACGGGCAGGATATTTTAAAACTGCGCGGTGAAGCGGCACGCCAGAACAGGCGTAAAATACAAATGGTGTTTCAGGACCCGGCAGCTGCTTTTAACCCTAAAATGAAGGTTAAAGAAATTGTTTGCGAACCTTTGCTGAATTTTGGGCTGATAAAAAAGAGCGAAGTTGACGCCAAAGCGGCGGAACTTTTGCGTATGGTAGAACTGCCGGAAGATTTTAAGGACCGTTACCCGCATAACATGAGCGGCGGGCAGCGTCAGCGTTTGGGCATTGCACGCGCACTTTCGCTTGAACCAAAGATTGTGGTGTGCGACGAAGCTACAAGCGCGCTTGATGTTTCGGTGCAGGAAAAAATCAGCGAGCTGTTGGTGCGCCTGCAGAAAGAAAAAGGCATTACCTACCTTTTTATCTGCCACGATTTGGGGCTTGTTGATTTAATGTGCCACCAGATTGCCGTTATGTATTTGGGCAATATCGTGGAATATATCGGTTATGGAAAACGCATCAGCACCGAGGGCATGCACCCTTATACAAAGGCGCTGATGAAATCGGTGTTTAAAGTAGATTTTAAACCGGGCGAAAAAATAGAACCTCTGGAAAGTGAAATTCCAAGCCCGCTTGATTTGCCGAAAGGGTGCCCGTTTCAAAGCCGCTGCGGGCAGTGCATGGAAATTTGCCGCAGCGTAAAACCAGAGCTTAAAGAAGTTGTGCCCGGGCATTTTGTGGCCTGCCACCTGGTTAACGGAAATTTTTGAGCCATTGTAAAAACTAAATAAAAAAGCCGCTTTTACAGCGGTTTTTTTGTTATAATTATGTTATATAGTATTAAAATTTTTGTCGGCAAGGGGGATGCCCAATGGATAAATACATTATGGCACTGGATTTAGGGACAACCAGCTGCCGCTGCATTATATTTGATAAAAACGGACGGATTTGCAGCGCGGCGCAAAAGGAGTTTACCCAGTATTTTCCTCAGCCCGGCTGGGTTGAGCATGACGCGGAGGAAATATGGGCAACCCAAACCGGCCTGATGTATGAGGCAATGAGTAAAATTGATATTACCATTAACGAAATTGCTGGCATTGGCATTACCAATCAGCGCGAAACCACGGTTTTATGGGATAAAGAAACCGGACGCCCGGTACATAAAGCGATTGTGTGGCAGTGCCGCCGCACGGCAGGCTATTGCGATGAACTGAAAAAACTCGGCATGGCGGAGTTCTTCCGCAGCAAAACGGGGCTGGTGCTGGACGCTTATTTTTCGGCAACAAAACTGCGCTGGCTGCTTGATAATGTTATTGGCGCACGCGAACGTGCGGAAAAAGGCAAACTGCTTTTCGGTACTGTTGACAGCTGGATTATCTGGAAGCTGACCGGCGGTAAGGTGCATGTAACGGATTATTCCAACGCATCGCGCACAATGCTTTTTAATATCCACACCTTAAAATGGGATGAAGAAATTTTACGCGTTTTAAAAATTCCGCAGCAGATTCTGCCGGAGGTTAAGCCTTCAAGCCATGTTTACGGCTATACGGACAGCAAGCTTTTCGGGCGTGAGGTGCCTATTGCAGGTGCCGGCGGCGATCAGCAGTGCGCATTGTTTGGGCAGACCTGCTTTGAGCGCGGCGAAGTAAAAAATACTTACGGCACAGGCGGCTTTATGCTGATGAACACCGGCACTGCGCCGGTAAATTCGCATAACGGGCTGGTTACAACTATTGCCTGGGGCGTGGATGACAAGGTTGAGTATGCACTGGAAGGCTCGATTTTTGTTGCCGGTGCTGCTGTGCAGTGGCTGCGTGATGAACTTGGGCTTATCCGTGATGCGGCGGAATCGGAAGTGCTGGCAAAATCAGTGCCCGATGCCAACGGCTGCTATGTTGTTCCTGCATTTGTAGGGCTGGGTGCTCCGTATTGGGACCAGTACGCCAGAGGCGCGATTGTAGGGCTGACAAGGGGCGTAAACCGTAATCACATTGTGCGCGCAACGCTGGAATCCATAGCGTACCAGGTAAATGATGTTTTAATGGCGATGCAGGAGGACAGCGGCATGCCTATAACATCTTTGCGTGTTGACGGCGGCGCGTGCGACAACGATTTTTTAATGCAGTTCCAGGCTGATATTTTAAATACTTCCGTTGTAAGGCCATACTGCATTGAAACAACGGCTATGGGCGCGGCATATCTGGCCGGGCTTGCCGTAGGCTATTGGCGCAGCAAGGAAGAAATTTTGGCTAACCATGTTATTGCTGCCGAGTTTAAGCCGCAGATGGGGCAGGCTAAAAGAGAAAACCTTTTGCAGGGCTGGCACAATGCCGTTAAAGCAGCTTCTGTAAGGATTTAATATTATATTTTATGTTTGGCATAATGGAAGGTAAGTAATTTGCCTTCTGTTATGCCGGCTAAAAAAATTATAAAAATCTTTCAAAAAAGTATAGATGAATATTCGCTCATGTGTTATAATAATGGTAACCAAAGAGTGCTTTGGCTATATTTTTTAAATAATATATGAATGATTGCTCAAATGTAAAGGAGAACATATTATGCCATCCCAAAAAGTACGTGATTTAACTGATACAAGAAATGGCAGCGATGAAGTGCGTACGCATAACCATCATCATGAAGATGGGGCTTGCTGCTGTGGGGAACATCACCATAAACACGGTGCCGAGTGCGGGCATGAGCCGGAACACAAGCACGGCCATGACGAAGCGTGCGGCTGCGGCGAAGCTCATACTCATGAAGGGCATGGTCATGCTGAATGTGGCTGTGGGCATGAGCACCACCACGAACATCAGCATGGCGAAAGCTGCTGCTGTGGCCATCATCGCCATGAACACGAAGAAAGCTGCGGCTGCGGACATGAACATCATCATAGCCACCACGTTCCGGGTCACCCGGATGACTGTCAGTGCGAAATCTGCCATCCGCACGAAGAATATTGCGACGTTTGCGGCGAAAGCCTTGAAAACTGCACCTGCCGTATGCCGGACGCTCACTGCGTGAAGAAGGTTTATATATTAAAAAATCTGGGCTGTGCCCATTGCGCTGCTAAAATGGAGCACCGCATTAAGGAACTGCCAGGAGTTGAATATGCCAATATCAGTTACGTTACCAAACAGCTGCGCCTTTCGGCGGTTAACCACGAAGCTGTTTTGCCTGCGATAAAGGAAATCTGTACTTCGATAGAAAGCGGTGTTGAAGTTGTGCCGCGTGAAGGCGAAGGACCCTTTAATTTTAAAACGCAGGTTTATGTGCTTGAAAACCTTGGCTGCGCCAACTGTGCCGCTAAAATGGAGCGTGCCATTAATGAACTGCCGCAGGTAAGCGAAGCCACCATTACTTTTGCAACCAAACAGCTTAAGGTTACGGCGCGTGATTTTGACGGGCTGCTGCCGCAGATGCAAAAAATCTGCTCCGGCATAGAAAGCGGCGTTGCCGTAAAAGAACGCGAAGGGGCTGCTGTTTTGGCGCCTCATGTTGAAGAACGCAAACGCGGAAGCTTTTCGCTTTCTTCAGAAACTATGACGCTGGCGGAACTTGTTGTTGGCGGCGTGCTGTTTATAGCGGCAGAATTTTTGGGGCTTATTCCGGAAGCTTATTACTTATATGTTTTGGTTGCCGCTTATGTTCTTTTGGGCGGCAGGGTTATTCTAGCAGCCGTTAAAAATCTTTTAAGCGGCAATTTGTTTGACGAAAACTTTTTAATGACCATTGCAACGATGGGCGCGTTTGTAATTTCCGCTTACGAAGAAGCCGTCGGCGTAATGTTCTTTTACCGTGTGGGCGAATATTTTGAGCACCGTGCGGTGGAAAAAAGCCGCGGGCAGATTATGGACGCGGTTGATATGCGCCCGGAAACCGTTAACCTGCTTGTAGGCGAAGAAGTGCGCGTAATTCCGGCGGCGGACGCCCATGTAGGCGATATTCTGCTGGTGCGCGCCGGTGACCGCATACCGCTGGACGGCGTGGTAATAGAAGGCGACAGCCTTGTGGATACTTCGCCGGTAACAGGCGAGCCGGTGCCTGTACGCAAGCATTACGGTGACGAAATTACCAGCGGCTGCATTAATACCAACGGCATGCTGAAAATACGCGTGGAAAAAGTGCTTTCGGAATCCATGGTTACGCGTATTTTGGACAGTGTGGAAAACGCAGCGGCTTCCAAACCGCAGATTGACCGTTTTATTACCCGCTTTGCAAGGGTATATACCCCGTTTGTGGTTGTTGTGGCAACGCTTACGGCGCTTGTGCCGGGTTATATTACCGGCAACTGGCAGCACTGGATTTACACGGCGCTGACCTTTCTTGTAATAAGCTGCCCCTGCGCACTGGTGCTCAGTGTGCCGCTGGCATTTTTCTCCGGCATCGGCGCAGGTTCGCGTTACGGCATTTTGTTTAAGGGCGGCTCCGTAATGGAAGCGCTTAAAAACGTACACGCCGTTGTAATGGATAAAACCGGCACCGTTACCAAAGGCAATTTTGTTGTGCAGAAAGTAATGCCTGCCCCCGGCGCGGATGAAAACGAGGTTTTACAGCTTTGCGCTGATGTGGAAGCAATATCCGCCCATCCCATTGCCGTAAGCATTGTAAATGCAGCTAAAGAGCGCGGGCTTACGCCGGTGCGCCCGGTGAGCTTTAAAGAAATAGCAGGTGAAGGCATTGTTGCCCAAACCTTAAACGGCACTGTTATCTGCGGCAGCAAAAAACTTATGACCCGTTACAAAATAAGCTGCGGCGGTTTTGAAAATTCTGCCTACGGCACGGAAGTATTGCTTGCCCAAAACGGCAGATACATGGGGCATATAGTTATTGCCGATACTATTAAAGATGACGCTGTGGAAGCAGTTAAAGAAATTAAGGCCATGGGGCTTACCACGGCCATGCTTACGGGCGACGCGGAAGCAAGCGCACAGGCAGTTGCTGCTGCCGCCGGCATAGATGAAGTGCGTGCCAAACTGCTGCCGCAGGATAAACTTAACGAACTTGGCCGCCTGCGCAGCAAATACGGCAGCGTAATGTTTGTTGGCGACGGCATTAACGACGCGCCCGTGCTTGCCGGTGCCGATGTTGGAGCGGCTATGGGCAGCGGTGCAGACGCAGCGCTTGAAGCGGCAGACGTGGTATTTATGAAATCAGAAATGCGCGCCATTCCACAGGCAATTAATATAGCCAAACGCACCGGTCGCATTGCCTGGCAGAACGTTATTTTTGCGCTGGGCGTAAAAGCAGTGATAATGATAGCAGGCCTTGCCGGTTTTGCTTCAATGTGGGCGGCTGTGTTTGCCGATACCGGCGTTGCCATGCTGTGCGTAATAAATTCCATCAGAATTTTGTATCAGAAAAATTAATATAAAAAAGGCTGCACCGTAATTATTTTACGGCACAGCCTTTTTGTTTTTTGGTTATTTTTCCTGCCATAAATACCATACGGCAAGCGAACGCCACGGGCGCCAGTGTTCTGTAAGTTCCAGAATCTGCTTGCGTTTTGGCATAGCGTTAAGGTTAAAAATTTCTTTAACACGTTTTTGAAAAATAAAATCGGCGGTAGGGGCAATATCGGTGCGGCACAGCGCCAAAAGCAAAAACATTTCTGCTGTCCACTGCCCAAGCCCTTTTATTTTTATCAGCTGCTTGGTAATTTCGCTGTCGGTCATACCGGCAAATTTATCCATTGTAACTTCGCCGTTTAAAACCGCTTCGGCAAAGCCTTTAAGATACATTACCTTCTGCGGCATAATACCGCAGCTGCATAAATCGCTTTCGGCGGCAGAAGCTATTGCTTCCGGCGTTATGGGCGTTCCGACGGTTTCTTCCAGGCGCTTGACCATTGCCAGGCTGACATCCGGCGGAAGCTGCTGGGAAATGATACCGGTAACAAGCGTGCCAAAATATTTTTCCGGGGCTTCCGGCTGTAAATTGCAAGGGCCGTATTTTTCAATAAACGGAATAAGTTCAGGTGCGTTTTCACGCAGATAGCGGCTGCCAAGAGCCCAGTCTGGGGCTGTAAGCATAAAGGTAACCTCCTGTACAGTTAAATATGAAACGGTAAATTATCTGAATAACATTATAGCATAAATGGCTGCAAAAAACTTAAAAACATTTTTGGCACGCCGGCATGTAAATAAAAAAGCAAATTAAGAAAATTTTACAAAAAGGCTTGCATTAAATAAATTTTTATGGTAATATTTATATCTGTCAGGACACTGACATGAGGCCCGGTGGTTCAGTTGGTTAGAATGCCGCCCTGTCACGG
>ULQC01014748.1_pt1 | contig 14439 bp, 10 predicted proteins | sample 1954091 | NCBI WGS metagenome assembly ULQC01 (sample SAMEA4835645, study PRJEB28245) | human gut metagenome | biome: gut microbiome; material: fecal sample | place: Denmark | collected 2008
GACTTCTCCCTGTTCCTTGAAAAGGATAGAACGGCCTTTAAAGAACACGTAGGCTTTGACCTTCGAACCTTCCTCCAAAAATCCCTTAGCGTGCTTCAATTTAAAATTGTAATCATGATCATCTGTCTGAGGCCCGAAACGAATCTCCTTCACGACCACTTTCACAGATTTCGCTTTTTGCTCTTTCTGACGCTTTTTTTGCTGATAGAGGAATTTCTGGTAGTCGATTACTCTACAAACGGGGGGCGCAGCATTTGGTGAAATCTCGACTAGATCCATCCCCTGCTCTTCCGCTATTTTCAGCGCTTGAGCGATCGGATAAACACCCGTCTCAATATTGTCACCTACTAAACGAACTTCACGAACACGAATACGTTCGTTGATTCTATACTGTTCTTTCAGATTGTCATTCTTCATTCAAAAAGATTTATTCTCCTCGTTATTAGTTATTTAATCATTACTTTTTTGCCAGCGATTCATCATTTCCTCTACCTCGCCATTCAAAAGCGCTGCAAAGGTAGCAATTTTCATCGAACCTTTATCACCTTCGCCCTGTTTTCTTACAGAAACTTCACTATTTTCTGCTTCTTTTTCTCCAACGATGAGCATATAAGGGATTCTTTTCAATTCATTGTCACGAATTTTACGACCGATCTTCTCATTTCGGTCATCTACGATAGCACGGATTTCCTGATTACCTAACTCACGTGCGATTTGCCAAGCGTAATCATTAAACTTCTCGCTGATCGGCATGATACATACCTGCTCCGGAGTCAACCACAACGGGAACTTTCCGGCGGTGTGCTCGATCAATACGGCAACGAACCGTTCCATGGAACCGAACGGCGCACGGTGGATCATAACCGGACGGTGCTTCTGGTTGTCGGCACCCGTATATTCCAATTGGAAACGTTCCGGTAAGTTATAGTCTACCTGAATCGTACCTAACTGCCAACGGCGGCCGATAGCGTCTTTCACCATGAAGTCGAGTTTCGGACCGTAGAAAGCGGCCTCTCCATATTCGATCTTAGCTTTCAAGCCTTTTTCCTCACAAGCCTCTACAATCGCTTGCTCAGCCTTCTCCCAATTCTCGTCGCTACCGATATATTTCTCACGGTTCACCTTGTCACGCAAGGAGATCTGAGCCTCGAAGTTCTCGAAATTCATCGTCTTGAATACGATCGAGATGATGTCCATCACGTTCAAGAATTCCTGCTTTACTTGATCGGGGCGGCAGAAAATATGAGCATCATCCTGCGTAAAGCTACGTACACGGGTCAATCCGTGCAACTCTCCGCTCTGTTCATACCGGCAAACCGTACCGAACTCAGCGAGACGCAACGGCAGGTCCTTATACGAACGAGGAGAGTTTTTATAGATCATACAGTGATGAGGACAGTTCATCGGTTTCAAGAAGTATTCCTCACCCTCCTCAGGTGTATGGATCGGTTGGAAAGAATCCTTTCCGTATTTAGCGTAGTGGCCGGAGGTAATATACAATAATTTATTACCGATCGGCGGACACATTACCTCTTGATAATTATAACGAGCTTGGATACGACGCAAGAACTCTTGCAGACGCAAACGCAAGGCGGTACCTTTCGGCAACCACATCGGTAAGCCCTTACCTACCGTATCGGAGAACATGAACAAGTCCATTTCCTTACCGATCTTACGGTGGTCACGTTTCTTGGCCTCCTCCAACAATGTCAGATACTCATCCAACATCTTCTTTTTCGGGAAAGTGATACCATACAAACGAACCAATTGCTTGCGTTTCTCATCGCCACGCCAATAAGCGCCGGCTACGCTCAATATCTTGACAGCTTTCAGATAAGAGGTATTCGGTAAGTGCGGCCCTCTACACAAGTCCGTAAAAGAACCCTGTGTATAGGTAGTGATCGTACCGTCTTCCAACTCACTGATAAGCTCTGTTTTATACTCTTCACCTCTATCGCCGAACATCTTCATGGCATCCGCCTTGGTAATGTCCTGACGTTTGATCTCTTCTTTCTTGGCTACCAGCTCAAGCATCTTAGCCTCGATAGCAGCGAAATCACCCTCTTTGATCACGGCCTCGCCCGGATCCACGTCATAATAGAAACCGTTCTCGATCGCCGGACCTATACCGAATTTAATACCCGGATATAATTCCTGCAAAGCCTCTGCCATAAGGTGAGCGCTGGAATGCCAGAACGCATGTTTACCTTCCTCGTCTTCCCACTTCAAAAGTTTCACCGTAGCGTCGTCGTTGATAGGACGGCTTAAGTCCCAAACCTCCCCATTCACGCTTGCGGCTAGGACTTCCTGTGCCAAACGAGAACTAATGCTTTCCGCTATCTGCATAGCAGTCGTTCCCTTTGCATATTCTCTTACGGAATTGTCCGGAAATGTAATCTTTATCATATTCTATTCTCTAAAATTCTTTATATTCAGCCCACAAAGTTAATATTTCTTTTCTATCAGCGAAACATTTAACTCGAATAATTTGCGTTATCACCGGCTTGTCATTCGCTTGATGATACTATAGGCGTTGTAGATACCCAATTCCCCTGCCTTGCTCAAGTCGGCGATGCCCCGGTTCACGTCACCTTGCGACAGACGGGCTAACCCACGGTTGTAGTAAGCCTCGGCAAATTCAGGGTCCCGCTCGATCGCCTCGTTGTAATCAACGATAGCGGCACGGAAATCACGCTGGGCGCAACGCAGATTCGCACGGTTAAAGTAAGCGTACACAAAACCCGGGTTCAGCTTGATCACCATATCGTAATCCCTCATGATCTGCTCATGCTCATAGGCTCGCTTATTATCCTTCAGCATAGCGCTCCGGAGGTCCACCGAGGTGTTGGCGTTTACCTGCGACTGTGCGGACTTACCAATATTCAAGTTCATTCCCGAGCCACTCAAGTCGTACGTATCCTTGCTAGCCTGCTGGGATTGGGTGTACATCAATTGCTTATAACGTTCCACGGCACGATTGAAATAAGCCATCGTGAACGACGGGTCTTGCTCGATCGCTTCCGAGAAATTCTTGATCGCCTCCGAGAAATCCTGCACCAACATGAAGTCCATCGCACGACCGAAATAAGCGTTAGCGTTGTTCGGATCACGCTCGATCTCCGCCGAATACTCGTCGATGGAGGCGAAATGCACGGCGATCTGGTCCTCGGTCAAAGCGGCCTCCTCGTTCGTGATACGCAATTTACGCTTCAAGACCATCTGGCCATTGTAATCCTCCACCATCTTGTCGTAATAAACAAGTTTCTTTACGGGATCCGCCTTCTCGTAATAGGTCAAGACAAACTGGGGTTCCAGATCCACATGGACATTCCGGTCTTGTACACGCCCACGGACCTCACTTTGGTATTTACTTTTACGCTCCTGCTCCTTATCGTATACCACCAAGCGGTTGAACTTATTGATATTCTTATCGGATTGCTCACGAGTATTCTCCTCCGAATCGTCCGTCTTGGCATCTCCGTTCACCGCTGTATTGGAGCTAGAAGACGATGTCTTCGGGAGCTGTCCGTTCTTGGCCTGCTCCTCCATCTTTATGGCTGCCCAATAATCACGGTCTGCCCCCACGTTATCCCCTAGCTTACGCTTTGCTTCCGAACGGCTCACAAAGCCTGGCAGGAAAGTAGGATATTGCTTCAAGACCACGTCGTAATCCTGCACGGCCCCCCGGTAGTCGCCCGTCTCGAAACGGAGCAACGCACGGTTATAATAAGCCATATAGTTATCTGGCTCTTGCTGGATAACGACATCAAAGTCTTCGATAGCACGGTTATTATCCCCGACTTGGAACCGAAGCAAACCTCGGTTGAATCGTGCGATCAAGTTCCGGCTATCCATGCTGATCACCTGATCGTAATCGGCCATCGCACCTCTCAAGTCATTCATCTGATAACGAACTAGCCCCCGGTTAATATAATATCCGCTCTCACGGGTATCCAGACGTAGAGCCTCGTTCAAATCGGCCAAAGCGTCCTTGTAATCATCCATTTGATAATGAAGGATCGCACGATTGCCATACGCCGGCGCATAATAAGGATCCATCTCGATCGCCTTATTATAATCGGCCAAGGCTTTCAACGTATCCCCTTTCTCCAGATACATAGCGCCCCGTGTCATATAATTCATGGAATATTTCGGATGGGCGGTCATTAAATCATCGAATGTCTTCTCCGCCCCGTTGTAGTCTTTTTTCTGGATAAAAGCCACCGCCATATTCACCAGCATCTGGCGGTCCTCGGGTTTGAACTCAAGTCCTTTCTGGTAATCGTCGATCGCCTCGTCGTATTTCTCCTGGCTTTGACGGGCGATGCCGCGAGCGTAATACGCTTGCGTTAAAAAAGGGTTCCGCTGAAGACATAAAGTACAGTCTTCCTCGGCCCCCTTAAAATCGTCCAGATTTATCTTCGCCACCGCACGGTAAAAATAGGGTTCCGCCAACCAAGGTTTGGATTTGATAACCTGATTGAAGTACTGAATGGAAAGAACATAATCCTCAAAATAAAGGGCGTTCCTGCCAATGGCCAATACACGGTCCGTATTAATCTGCGCAAAAAGCGAAATCGTAAATATCTGTAATATCAAAAAGAGTGTTGCCTTCTTCATCCTATTAAAAATGATTGAGAGGCAAAAATAAGTAAATTATCTTACTTAGACTCTATTTTTACCATTAAATGATTCTTCGTTATCTTATCGCCCTCTTTTACATTGAGCTCGACAACGACTCCCGATATGGGAGCGATCACCCGGTTCTGCATTTTCATCGCCTCATGGATTAGCAGAAGTTGCCCGGCCTCCACAGCCTGTCCTTCCTCTACCATAATCTTGATAATCGTTCCGGGAAGATGAGAAACCACGTCACCAGCCGACGGCTTATGCCACATCGGTCGGCTCTTATACTTCGCTGTCAGCAACGTCTTATATTTACGTGCCGTCACCACAAAGTCTACATATTCTTCTTGCTGGTGTTTCTTTTCCATACTCTCATCAATTTAGAACGGAGGCAAACCGTGCTTCTTGGCCGGTCTGTATTCCTCTTTTAGAATGGAAAGCTTCAGTGCGTGTAGCAATAATGAACGGGTTTCTTTCGGTTCGATCACAGAGTCGATAAATCCCTTGGAAGCCGCCACGTATGGGTTCGCGAATTTCTCGATATATTCTTTCACCTTCTCCTGACGCATAGCGTTCTGATCTTCCGCCTCCATGATCTCCTTGCGGAATATGATGTTAGCTGCGCCTTCCGGACCCATAACAGCGATCTCTGCGCTCGGCCAAGCGAACATGAAGTCAGCGCCCAAGTGACGGGAGTTCATAGCTATATAACCTCCACCGTACGCCTTGCGCAAGATAACCGTGATCTTAGGAACAGTAGCTTCCGAATACGCATACAGAACCTTAGCCCCATGACGAATCACACCCGCATGCTCTTGATCTACGCCCGGCAGATAACCCGGCATATCCTCCAACGTGATGATAGGAATATTGAATGAGTCGCAGAAACGGATGAAACGAGCGGCCTTGTCAGCGCTATCACAATCAAGCACGCCGGCCAAAACCATCGGTTGATTGGCAACGAAACCTACCGTTTCTCCTGCCATACGACCAAAACCGATCACAATATTAGCGGCCCACAACTCTTGAATCTCCAAGAAGTCCGAGTCATCGACGATACATCTGATAACGTCTCGCACATCATACGGTTGTTTCGGGTCCGCCGGAACTACTTGCTCGATATTCAGCATAGCGGACGGCTCTTTCGGCTCAACCACTTTCGCACGCTCCTGATTATTCCAAGGGATGAAGCTAACCAAACGTTTCACCTGATCGAAACATTCTTGCTCGCTCAAGGCATAAAAATGAGCGTTACCTGTAGTCTCCGCATGAACACGTGCGCCACCAAGGTCTTCCATAGAGATATCCTCACCCAGCACGGTCTTGATAACGTTCGGTCCCGTGATAAACATCTTAGAGATGTTCTCAACCACAAACACGAAGTCCGTCAACGCCGGAGAATAAACGGCACCACCGGCACAAGGACCGAGGATCAAGGAAATCTGAGGGATCACGCCCGAGGCGATCGTATTGCGATAGAATATTTCACCATAACCAGCCAAAGCACCAACACCTTCTTGGATACGTGCGCCACCCGAGTCATTGATTCCGATGATCGGACATTTCATCTTCAACGCATGATCCATGATCTTGGTGATCTTACGAGCATGCTGCAAACCTAACGAACCACCGGCAACCGTAAAGTCCTGCGCATAGATGCAAACCGGGGCACCAAAGATCGTACCCGTACCAGTAACCACACCATCACCCGGCAGAACCTTCTTCTCCATACCGAAATCACGGCCATCGTGTTTCACGAACATGTCATACTCATGGAAAGAGTTCTTATCCAACAAAGCCAAGATACGCTCCCGGGCAGTAAGCTTACCCATCGCCACTTGCTTTTCGATAGCAGCCTCACCACCGCCCATCTCGATAACGGCTTTCTTTTCCCTGAGGGCCTCAATGTTTTTACTTAAATCTGTCATATTGATTATTTATAGATTTATTATTTACCAACGGCTTTTGCCCGGTAAGAGCAACGAACCGTCCCTTTAATAATACTATTTAATTTGCCTTTGTTCAATTGGCGGCGAATAGCGGAGACATTGTCTATAAAGACATGCCCCGTCAGATGCTCGCACTCATGCTGCACGATACGGGCGGCGAAACCTTCCACCACTTCCTCGTGCTCCTCCCAATTCTCATCCCAATATCTCACACGAACCGTTTTCGAGCGAGACACTTTCTCGTGTATACCCGGCAGGCTCAAGCAGCCTTCCTCCATAGCTATTTCCTCCTCGCTACGTTCCAAAAACTCGGGATTAATCAACGCACGCTTGAAACCCTTGCATTCAGGGAAGTCATCTCCCATCACATCACCGTCTATAACCACCAAACGGATAGACAAGCCCACCTGAGGAGCGGCAAGCCCTACCCCATCAGCATTATACATCGTTTCAAACATATTGGCAACCAACTGTTTCAAGTCGGGATAATCTTTAGGTACATCCTCAGCCTCTTTTCTTAGTACGGGCTGACCATATAAAAATACGGGTAAAATCATAAGTTATAACTGATATTTTTTACTTTCTAAATAAGCTTGCAAAATAATAACGGCGCTAATCTCATCAACCAATCCTTTATCTTGCCGTTTCTTTTTCTTTAAACCGCCTTCCAACATGGCCTTATGAGCTAAGACCGACGTGAACCGCTCGTCGTAATAAGTTACCGGGATACTTGGTATCGTCCTTTTCAGATGGGTCACGAACGCCTCCACATACTTCATGTTCTCAGAAGGCTCATTGTTCATTTGCTTCGGAAGCCCGACCACAAATAAATCCACCGGTTCCCGTGATATGTAATCCGACAGGTATTTCACAACCTCTCCACTTGGGACTGTCGCCACGCCGTTAGCGATCATTTGTAAAATATCCGTAGCGGCTATCCCCGTACGTTTCCGGCCGTAATCTATTGCAATTATTCTTCCCATCGAGCGCGAATATAGCATAAATATAAATACAGATTACACAAATCCGCAAAAAGTGTGCAACAAATCGGATCAATATGCATTCTTCTCTCCCTTGAACATATTCAGTACCGTAACCACAATAATCTTTAAATCAAGGAAGAACGTCCAATTCTCTATATACCACACATCTCTCTTCACACGTCCTTCCATCTGCTCCAGCGTCTTGGTCTCACCTCGGTAACCGGTGACTTGCGCCCACCCCGTTACTCCCGGTTTCACCAAATGCCGCACCATATACTTATCGATCAACGCCGAGTACTGCTCGGTATGCTTCAGCATATGCGGACGAGGGCCTACCACGGACATATCGCCCAGCAAGACGTTCACGAACTGAGGGAACTCATCCAAATTCGTCCGGCGCAAGAAATCGCCGATCCGGGTCTTCCGGGGATCATCCTTGACAGCCTGCAAGGTATCGGCCTGCGCGTTCACCTTCATCGTACGAAATTTAAAACATTCGAAGTCATGCCCATACAATCCCGTACGTTTCTGCTTAAACAAAATCGGGCCGGGTGAGCTTAACTTGATCATTATACCGACCACGATGTACAGGATCGGATAAATCGTGAGCAAAATCACCAAAGAGAAAAATATATCGAACGTTCGTTTCAAGAACCGGTTATAGGCGGATTGCAAAGGCTCTCGGCGGACCGTCAGCAATGGGATCGATTCCATCACCTCCATCACCATACTCTTCTTTACATCCCGGTAAAACTCGGGCACGATATAGAAGCGCACCATCTTCTTCTCGGCGAAATTCAGAAGCCGTACGATCTTTCCGTTGTTCGTACCCGGCAAGGTACAATAAATCTCATCGATATCATGCTCCAGCACATACGCTTCCACCTCGCTCGTCTTGCCCAAGTAATTAGGTAAAACGTCTTTCAACGAGTCATTGTCATCAAAAAATCCCTTTACGCTAAACCCATAGCTCAAATCATCTTTCATGACTTGGTAAAGCTCCATACCATTCTTTCCGGCCCCCACAATCACCACCTTCTTAAAGTTATAGCCTTTTCGCCTGTACAACTTTAAAGATAGGCGCACCAAAACCCGCCAAAGCGAAAACAAGATGATAGAAACCCCGTAATAGACCAAGAGGAAGGTTGCCAGAACATCTCCCACATTCAAGAAGATCAAGCAAGTAGCGAACAAGAAGATAAGTACGGTAACCAATCCGAACGCCCGTTGCACGATCTTGTCGATAAACACGACCGCCTGATGCAATTGAATCGGGATAAAATATAAAGAGAAGAAATAACAGAAGTTCAATAACAGAATAACCTCTCTCAAATTATAGGATATCGCTTCCGTGTATTTCGGGCCAAGCAGATGAAAAACGGCCATAAACAAAAGATTCAATACGATCAAATCTCCTACACCAATCAGCCATTGGATTAAATAACCATGTTTTTTGTTCAATATCATAGCAATTCGATAAATTCTCACAAAAGTAAGTATTTTTCGGCGCAAAAAAAAGGCCGCACTTAGAAGTACGGCCTTTTTAAAGTATTAATTCGTAAATTAATTATTAGCGCTCATAATTACTACACGGTTCCAGCTATTTTCGCCATAAGGTTGTTCGTCCGAACCTCTCCACTCGATAGTGATCTGGCTAGAAGAGATACCGTATTTATCGATAAGTTCCTTAGCGACCGCTCTAGCACGTTTCTCAGAAAGACCCATGTTATAATCAGAAGTACCCGTCTTCTTGTCAGCGTAACCAACTACCTTGATCGGAGCGTTGTTGTTCTTCATGAACTCAGCTGTGTTATAGATATTGATCTGCTGGTTCTTGTCGATCTTAGCGCTGTTGATGCGGAAGTAAACCACATTGTCAACGTAGTTATTTACAACTTCAGTAACTGTCTCTTGGCACTCAGGGCAAGAAACCGGACGTTTGCTCAACTCATCGTTAGCAGCACGCAAAGAGTTGATCTGGCCGTTCAAGTCGTTCAACAAAGCGTAATCCATCGGCTCCAATACCTCGAAGTCTGTCTTACCCAATTTGAATGTCAAACCAGCGCTCAACTGAACGATACCATCTGTCAGGTGATTCATCTCGACGCGGTTAAACTGCTCGTTCAACAAAGAACCTTGGATCTCAACGTTCAAATCAACACGTTTGCTCAAACGGAAAGCGGTTAAGATACCAGCGTTCAACGTAGGAGACTCCGTTCTTGGACGATCATAAGACTCTGTAGTCTTGAAACGCTGCGCATAACCAAAACCGACCCAAGGAATCAAGCGGAACACTTTAGATTCTCTGTAAGGAGCCCAAAAGTTAGTAACATCCCACAACAAGTCTACGTGAGCGGCTACATATTTATTATGTTGCATAAACTGTGCGCCATCACCTTCAAAACCGTGGATAATACCACCATTTAACTGGGTACGGAATCCTAAATACGGATTAAACCACTTACCAAAAGATACTTGTGGAGCGAAGTTTAAACGATTCTTGAAATCAGCCTCTCCATTTTGGTCTCCTAACAATACGCTGGCTCCACCCGCAATTGAAATAAACCAATTGTCGCGAGCTTTATTCTTCTTGAAATTAGTCTTATAACCAGCCTCATTGCTGAACCCCACCTGCGGTTGATATTCCTGTGCTGTCACAGAGAATACAAAACCTGATAACAAAGCTAAAAGTAAAACCTTAGTCTTCATATTTTCAACATTTTAATTAAACAATCAATTACCTAATATCTTAAAATTGGCACAAATTTAACTCTTTTTGTAATTACAACAAATAAAATCTTCAAATTGTTTCGAACTCACTCGAAATAGTTCAAAATTTTATAGCCCCCCTCTTTCAGATAAGACTCCTTCTTCATTAGTTTTATATCGTTCTTCATCATATCCTCAATTAAAGCCGCTAATGAATACTCCGGTTCCCACCCTAAACGAGTACGTGCCTTCGTAGCGTCACCGATCAGCAACTCTACTTCCGTAGGGCGGAAATACTGCGGATCTACTCCCACAACTTCCTCACCCACACGTTTCTTAAAGTTTTCCAGATAGGCATCACCAACCTTCTTGACGAACAATCCCTCGTCTATCGACTCTATGATAGCGACCTCGTCTATCCCTTCTCCTTTAAAGCGGATTCCCACGCCAATTTTCTCAAAAGCCATACGGATAAAGTCCCGAATCGTGGTAGTAATCCCGGTAGCTATGACATAATCCGAGGGTTCATCTTGTTGCAAAATAGCGTACATGGCACGCACGTAATCTTTTGCGTGTCCCCAATCCCGTTTGGAGGAAAGATTACCCATATAAACCTTTTTTTGCATACCCAAAACGATACGTGAAACCGCCCGGGTTACCTTACGGGTCACGAATGTCTCTCCCCTTAATGGAGACTCGTGATTAAACAAGATGCCATTGGAAGCGTGCATATGATAGGCCTCCCTGTAATTCACCGTAATCCAGTAACCGTATAGTTTCGCTACCGCATAAGGGCTTCTCGGATAGAAAGGAGTAGTCTCCCTCTGCGGCACCTCTTGCACCAAGCCATACAACTCGGATGTAGATGCCTGGTAAATACGCGTCTTCGGGATCAAGTTCAGCAAACGGACCGCCTCTAGGATACGCAATACGCCCAAACCATCCGCATTCGCAGTATATTCGGGAGTGTCGAAACTTACTTTTACATGGCTCATGGCGGCCAGATTATAGATCTCGTCCGGTTGAACCTCGCCAATGATACGTGTAAGATTCAAACTATCCGTTAAATCGCCATAATGCAAAATCAAATTACGGTTTTCCACATGCGGGTCTTGATACAAATGATCGATACGGTCCGTATTGAACATGGAAGAACGACGCTTGATACCGTGTACCGTATATCCTTTCTTGATCAAGAACTCGGTAAGATAAGCCCCATCCTGTCCCGTAATACCCGTTATTAACGCTACTTTGCCCATTTCTCTAATTTTCAATTTTCAATTCTCATTTTTCAATTCCCAAGTACCATTCATAGAGTCGCTTCACGCCCTCCTCGATCTCGATCGTATGGCGCCAACCCAAGGCATGCAACTTGCTTACATCCGTCAGCTTACGAAGCGTACCGTCCGGCTTGGACGAGTTAAACCTCAACTCGCCCTCGAACCCGATCTCTCGCCGGATCAGTTCGGCGACCTCACGGATCGAAAGCTCGATACCCGTACCTATATTAATATGTGTATTCCGGACCTCGCCCTCCTTCTGGCGGACATCCTCGAAATCCACGTGTTCCATGATATAAACAGAAGCGTCGGCCATCTCCTCGCTCCATAAAAACTCACGAAGCGGCTTGCCGGTTCCCCACAGCTCCACCTCGCCCGGACGGATACCCTGTTTATCCAATACGGAGAGTATCTCCGGCTCGGAGGCCTTCCCAGACACGCCCTCTACCGGACGAATGTCCATATCCTTACGCAAGGCCTCCCAATCTCCTGTATGCAGGCATTTCGCCATATGTATCTTACGGATCATGGCTGGCAACACATGCGAGGTCTCCAGATTGAAATTATCATTCGGCCCGTAGAGGTTAGTAGGCATCACGGCGATATAGTTCGTACCGTATTGCAGGTTGTAACTCTCGCACATCTTGATACCCGCTATCTTGGCGATCGCATAAGGCTCGTTGGAATATTCCAAGGGAGATGTCAGCAAGCAATCCTCCGGCATCGGCTGCGGAGCCTCACGAGGATAGATGCAGGTGCTTCCCAAGAATAATAATTTCTTTACATTGTTTTTCCAAGAGGCATGAATGACATTATTCTGGATCATCAAATTATTGTAGATAAAATCGGCACGGTACAGACTGTTCGCCATGATACCGCCGACGTGCGCCGCCGACAAGAACACATAGTCCGGCCGCTCGGCTGCAAAGAACTCGTTCACAGCGGCTTGATCCGTCAGATCCAGTTCCGCATGCGTACGAAGCAGGAAGTTCGTATACCCTTTGCTACGCAAATTATTCAGGATGGCGGAGCCTACCAAGCCCCGGTGACCGGCAACAAATATTTTACTGTCTTTTTCCATCGATATCTCGTATTCTGAACTACTTCTACTTATTAATCAACCTCATCAAATACTGGCCGTACTGATTCTTAATCATCGGCAAAGCCACTTGCTCAAGTCGCTTCTCATCAATCCATCCTTGCTTGAAAGCGATCTCCTCCAGACAAGCCACCTTCAGTCCCTGTCTCTTCTCGATCACCTCCACGAAAGTAGATGCCTCAGACAACGAGTCGTGAGTCCCGGTATCCAACCAAGCGAATCCACGTCCCAATAGCTGCACTTTCAACTCCCCATCCTTCAAGAACCACTGGTTCACGGTAGTGATCTCCAGCTCTCCACGGGCGGATGGCTTGATATTCTTGGCCACGCCCACCACCTTGTTCGGATAGAAATACAATCCTACCACGGCGTAATTCGACTTCGGTTCCTTCGGTTTCTCCTCGATACTGAGGACGTTCCCATCCGCATCGAACTCGGCCACGCCATAGCGTTCCGGATCGTTTACGTAGTAACCGAACACGGTCGCTTTTTGTTCGTTCTCCACCTTGTCAACGGCCTCTTTTAACATACGGGTAAAGCTCTGTCCGTAAAAGATATTATCGCCAAGTACCAAGCAAACGGAGTCATCGCCGATAAAACGCTCTCCAATGATGAAAGCTTGCGCCAATCCGTCCGGTGAAGGCTGCTCGGCATATTCAAAACGAACGCCATAATCGGAGCCATCGCCCAGTAAACGACGAAAGCCCGGCAAATCCTGAGGGGTCGATATAATAAGAATCTCCCGTATCCCTGCCAGCATGAGCACGGATACCGGATAAAAAATCATCGGCTTATCATAAATAGGTAGAAGTTGCTTGGAAACTCCTTTAGTGATCGGATACAAGCGGGTACCCGATCCACCGGCTAAAACTATACCTTTCATATTCTTTCCATTTTGTTCGACAATACTCGCTTAGGATCGATTCCACACCGTCCCTAAAACTATACAAAGTTAAACAAATAATAATAGATTAGCGCATGGTTTTCAAAAAATCGTCCATATTCTGATACAATGGGACGCCATAGCGCGCGCAAGTCAAGCGCACATTATCATACCGGTAAAAGCCGGGCTCGCAAATCACCCGCAACTTTCCGGAGCGCATAAACAGCCCCATCTCCAATAAAGTTATCGGGGATTTGCTGCTCGCCAGAATGTTCATGATAATCAGATCGGCTTTCTCCAGATGCTCCAGTTCCCAATTCACTTGATGCTCAAAATCGGACATCTCCCCGCTCAACCCTTTATCCCTACGAGGATTGAACAAGAGATACCGTCCCTCCGGAAGCGCTCGGAACCAGTCGCAGGTAGCCTTCTGCCAATCCACACTTTTCCCCATATCGATCGTGCCGGCCAAAAAGATTTTTTGGTATACTGCTTCATCCAAATCCTTATTTTCAGTATCGGGATACAAGACAACGACCTCAGATTGGGCAAACCCTCCCATCGGCACCAAAAACAAATATAATATACACAGTACAATATTTCTCGTATTCATGTCTCAAAGCTTACTTTTCAAGCAACAAACTTCGCAAAAAAACATGAATCCAACAAATACATTCACTTTAAATGTGGGCAACAGTCTTGTATATACTAATAGGATATCACGAGAAGTAGTACTTACTTGGACGGTGAAGTATATCTCCTAGGGTACTTGCAGTATATCTTCTCCAAGGAGAGGAGTATATGTACGTGTTTTTTCGAAAACACGTACATGTTTTTGGGAAGGACTCGGCATGTAGCAAAATCATGGGTTCAGCCCATAAATCGTAGCCTGTACGGCATGCGATAAGAT
>ULQC01085662.1_pt1 | contig 14325 bp, 10 predicted proteins | sample 1954091 | NCBI WGS metagenome assembly ULQC01 (sample SAMEA4835645, study PRJEB28245) | human gut metagenome | biome: gut microbiome; material: fecal sample | place: Denmark | collected 2008
AACAATTATAAGATTTTGTTTCCGGTTAAAAATGCTTGTAAATCTAAAAAAAGTGTAAAATTCACAAAAAACAGTTGCATTTTTTGTGCAGATGTATATTATGTATAGTTAGCCGACTAATTAAAATATATGGCGAATATATTTATGAACAGGCAGCAGAACGGAGTCAGAACAGCTGTTTTGTTTATGAAAGGGGTGACAGTGTGTTTTGTGAGAAGGAAGATGGGAAAGAAAAGCAGAGCAGCTTTTTAACTTTATTTATGAAGGTAGACCGACATTTTATGACGAAATGTTTTGGACAGATGCAGGAGCTTGGCATTTATCCGGGACAGATCCCGGTCCTGGGACTTGTTGCCAAGAAGGATGGCTTAAGCCAGAGGGAGCTTGCGAAGATCCTGAATATCAAGCCGCCCACGGTAAATGTTTCCGTACAGAGACTGGAGAAGGCAGGCTTTCTTTATAAAAAGCCGGATGAAAAAGACCAGCGTGTGACCAGGATCTACCTGACAGAAAAAGGAAAAGAGACCAAGGCAAAGGCACTGGAGCGGATCCATAAAAATGAAGCAGTGATGCTGGAAGGCTTCAGTGAGGCAGAACAGTGCCTGCTTCGGAGATTTCTGGAGCAGATCCTTGCAAATATTGAAAAGATCCAGCCGGAGGAATTTACAGGAAAGACTCCGATGGAGGAAATAACAGAAAAGGAGGAACAGAAACGTGATTAAACTGATGAAATATCTGAAACGTTCAGCGGGCTATATCGTGCTCATCATTGCGCTCCTTTTTCTTCAGGCATACTGTGATCTGTCGCTGCCGGATTATACATCCAAGATCATTAATGTAGGAATCCAGCAGAACGGTATTGAGGACAGTGTCCCTGAGAAGATCAGAAAAACATCCATGGACAACCTGAAATTGTTTATGGATGAAGCCGATGTGAAAACCGTTGATAAATTTTATGAGGAAGATGGAGACAATCTGGTATTAAAAGATAAGGTTTCCGAAGAACACAGAGATAAGCTGAATGATATTTTCGGCAAACCGATGGTGATCGTTTCCACTCTGACCTCGGATAGTAAGGAAACCAAAGCAGCTCTTGCAAAAATGGACATTCCGGAAGGAACGGACCCCATGGAAGCACTTTCCCAGATGCCGCCAGAGGCACTTGCTGCAATGAAGGAACAGGTCAGTGAAAAGATCGACAAGATGCAGGATTCCATTATCACACAGGCAGGTGTTTCCTATGTCCGTGCAGAGTATGAAGCAATGGGTGAGGATGTGGATGCCATTCAGATGGATTATATGAAATCCACCGGCCTGCGGATGATCCTGATGGCGCTGATCACTATGATGGCAGCGGTCTGTGTGGTATTTCTTTCCTCCAGGGTTGCCGCTTCTCTTGGACATGATCTGAGAAACAGTGTTTACAATAAAGTAATCGGATTTTCCAGCAGAGAATACCATAAATTTTCAACCGCTTCCCTGATCACAAGATGTACCAATGATATCCAGCAGGTGCAGCAGGTAATGGCCATGCTGTTTCGAATCGTTCTGTACGCGCCGATCCTTGGTGTTGGCGGTGTGCTCCGTGTGCTGAATACGGATGCATCCATGACATGGATCCTTGGCGTAGCAGTGGCACTGATCCTGCTTGTGATCTTTGTGCTGTTCCAGGTGGCAATGCCCAAATTTACGATCCTGCAGACTCTGATCGACAAGCTGAATCTGGTTACCAGAGAGATCCTTACCGGTATCCCGGTAATCCGTGCGTTCAGTCGTGAGAAACATGAGGAAGAGCGTTTTGAGGAGGCCAATGCCACACTTACCAGAACAAACCTGTTTGTAAACAGATGTATGACTTTTATGATGCCGACCATGATGCTGATCATGAACGGAGTGTCGGTTCTTATCATCTACAGTGGCGCACATGCAGTTGACAACGGAACCATGCAGGTTGGAAATGTTATGGCGTTTATCCAGTATGCAATGCAGATCATTATGTCATTTTTGATGATCACCGCCATGTCCATTATGCTTCCAAGAGCCAATGTTGCAGCACTTCGTATTGATGAGGTCCTGAAAACAGAGGTCAGTGTCCATGATCCGGAGAATCCGGTGAAACCAGAGGCACAGACAAAAGGAACCGTAGAATTCGATCATGTAAGCTTTGCTTATCCGGAAGCCGGAGAGAATGTCCTGACTGACATTTCCTTTAAGGCAGAAAAAGGTGAGACCGTTGCCGTAATCGGAAGTACCGGAAGCGGAAAGAGTACTCTGGTAAATCTGATCCCGAGATTTTATGATGCAACAGAAGGTGCTGTTAAGATTGACGGTGTGGATGTCCGTGAAATGACGCAGAAGGATGTACGTGAGAGACTGGGATATGTTCCGCAGAAGGGAATCCTGTTCTCAGGAACCATCGATTCCAACATCCGTTATGGAAAAACGGATATTTCAGAGGAAGAAGTAAAGGAAGCTGCCCAGGTAGCACAGGCAGAAGAATTTATCGTTACAAAGCCGGAGGGCTATGAGTCACCGATCGCCCAGGGCGGAAGCAATGTTTCCGGTGGTCAGAAGCAGAGACTTTCCATTGCGAGAGCCATTGCCAAGAAACCGGAGATCTTTATCTTTGATGACAGCTTCTCAGCACTGGATTTCAAGACAGACAGTACATTACGTAAAGCACTGAAGGAGCATACAAAAGATACAACAACGATCATCGTTGCACAGCGTATCAGTACCATTCTCAATGCAGATAAGATCATTGTACTGGATGATGGCCGTATGGCAGGAATCGGAACACATAAAGAGCTTATGAAGAACTGTGAGGTATATCGTCAGATTGCCATGAGTCAGCTTTCAGAGGAGGAATTGGCATGAGTGAGCAGAGAAGACGAAAAGGGCCTATGGGAGGCCGTGGAATGCAGCCCACCGAAAAGGCCAAGGACTTTAAAGGGGCAATGGCCAAACTGTTCCGTTATATGGGACGCTACAAATTCCGTTTTATGCTGATGTTCGTATTTGCGGTAGCAGGTACGGTATTTAATATCGTAGGTCCGAAGATCCTTGGAAAAGCAACCACAGAGCTTTATAAAGGACTGGTTGCCAAGGTTAACGGAACCGGCGGAATTGATTTTGAGAAGATCGGAATGATCCTTCTGTGGACACTTGGATTATATCTGGCAAGTGCACTGTTTTCTTTTATACAGGGATTTGTAATGACCGGTATCTCCAACGATGTCACATATAATCTGAGAAAAGATATTTCAAAGAAGATCAACCGTCTTCCTATGAATTATTTTGAGAGCCGTACCAACGGTGAGATCCTTTCCAGAGTGACCAATGATGTGGATACGCTGCAGATGAGCCTGAACCAGAGTATGACACAGCTGATCACATCTGTGACAACACTGATCGGTGTCTTTATCATGATGCTGTCTATCAATGTATGGATGACACTGGCAGCACTTTTGATCCTGCCGGTTTCCATGCTTATCATCAACAAGGTAATGAAGCATTCCCAGAAATACTTCCAGGCACAGCAGGATTATCTGGGAAGAGTTAACGGCCAGATTGAGGAAAACTTCGGCGGACATGATGTTGTACGTGTATTTAACAAAGAGCAGGATGTTCTCACCGAGTTTGAACGTGATAACGGAAAGCTGTATGAGTCTGCATGGAAATCCCAGTTCTTTTCCGGAATGATGATGCCGATCATGCAGTTTGTAGGAAACCTTGGCTATGTGATGGTGGCACTTCTTGGAGGCATTTTTGCCATCAGGGGAACCATTGAGGTTGGAGATATTCAGTCCTTTTTCCAGTACATCCGTAACTTTACACAGCCGATCCAGCAGATCGCACAGGTTACAAACCTTCTGCAGTCTTCCGCGGCAGCCTCCGAGCGTGTATTTGAATTCCTGGAGGAGCCGGAGGAAGAACTTCAGCCGGAGAATCCGGATTCTATTGAGGGACTGGAAGGAAATGTACAGTTTGAGCATGTAAAATTCGGCTACAACCCGGATAAGATCATTGTAAATGATTTTTCCGCGGATGTGCATGACGGTCAGAAGATCGCTATCGTAGGACCGACCGGTGCCGGAAAGACAACCATGGTCAAACTTCTGATGCGTTTCTATGATGTAAACGGCGGAAGTATCAAGGTTGACGGTCATGATGTCCGTAATTTCAACCGCAGTAATCTCCGTGAGATGTTTGGAATGGTACTGCAGGATACCTGGCTGTTCTCCGGAACCATTATGGAAAATATCCGGTACGGAAGACTGGATGCAACCGATGAAGAGGTGATCGCAGCTGCAAAAGCGGCTCATATCCACAACTTTATCATGCAGCAGCCTGGCGGCTATCAGATGGTTCTGGATGAGGAGACCAGCAACGTTTCCCAGGGCCAGAAGCAGCTGCTCACCATTGCAAGGGCGATCCTGGCGGACAATAAGATCCTGATCTTGGATGAGGCCACATCTTCCGTAGATACCAGAACCGAGATGCAGATCCAGAAGGCCATGGATAACCTGATGAAGGGCAGAACCAGCTTTGTCATTGCCCATAGGCTTTCCACCATTAGAGATGCAGATCTGATCCTGGTTATGAAAGACGGAGATATTATCGAGCAGGGCAATCATGAAGAACTGCTGGCACGAAAAGGATTTTATGCAGATCTTTATAATAGTCAGTTCGAGAAAAAAGAGGCACAGGCATAAGCTGATAGAAAGACAAAGTGTTATTATATAAAAAAAGAGCGAAGCGGATTCCGAACGTCCGCTTCGCTTTTTTACTCTATACATCCGTTCCGCTTTCAGGTATAATTCTGTAGTAAGGACTCTGAAACAGGGCTTTCAAAAAAGGCTCCGGAGTATCCATAAAAAATGAAAGAAACGGGAGGATTTTACCATGATCATAACAACAACACCATCGGTAGAGGGAAGAGCAATCCGTGAATATAAAGGAATCGCATTCGGAGAAGTGATCACAGGAGTGAATGTTATCAAGGACCTTGGCGCAGGTCTTCGGAATTTTTTCGGCGGAAGAAGTGCCGGATATGAGGAAGAGCTTCAGAAAGCCAGAGAAGAGGCACTGAAAGAGCTGGAGCAGCGCGCGGCAGCAATGGGAGCCAACGCAGTGATCGGTGTGGATATCGATTATGAGGTGCTTGGCGCAGACAATGGCATGCTGATGGTTACAGCAAGCGGAACAGCGGTAGTGGTGGATTAAGGCGTATGGCAGCAGTAAAAAACGGACGGGAATATCTTACACATGTGACAGAAACTCTGCGTCACCGGATCACACAGCTGGATGATTCCATAGAGGCCGGACAGAAAGAAATCGAAGGGATGCACGAGTACTACTGGGAAAACTACACAGAGATGGACCAGTATGGCTATGAAAATTTTGATAATCAGCAGGCGCTTCTCCATGAGATCAATGCAAGCAATGAGAAGATCGAACTGCGGCGCAGATTCCGTAAAATGATGGATTCCCCATTCTTCGGAAGAGTGGATTTCTGTTATGAGGGCGACGAAGAGCCTGAGATTTTTTATATTGGTATCGCAAATCTTGCGGAGGAAAACGGCGGCCTTCCGCTGATCTATGACTGGAGAGCACCGGTGTCCGGACTGTTCTATGATTTTGACAAAGGACCGGCATCCTATCAGGCACCACTGGGAGAAATCCACGGTGATATTGCAGCCAAGTGGCAGTATAAGATCCGTGGTGGAAAAATGATCTACGAGTTTGAAAGTGATGTAAAGATTGACGATGAGATCCTGAAGGCAGAGCTTGGAAGCAACGGAGACGTACAGTTGAAAAACATTATCCGTACGATTCAGAAAGAGCAGAATGCCATTATCCGAAACACTTCGGACCGGATCATGGTGATCCAGGGAGCTGCAGGAAGCGGCAAGACATCCATCGCCCTGCACAGGATCGCCTATCTTCTCTATCATGACAGGAAAAATCTGAAATCTTCTTCTGTGCTGGTGCTTTCACCCAACGGAGTGTTCTCGGATTATATTTCCCATATTCTGCCGGAGCTTGGAGAAGAGAATATCCGGGAGATGAGCTTTGATCTTTTTGCCTATAAGAGACTGAAAAATACAGTGTCAGACTGCGAAGACCGCTACGATCTGATCGAGCGACAGATCGCAGGATCGTGCGATGAGAAACTTCTGAAGGAAAAACAGTCCCGGGATTTTCTGGACCGCATGGAAGGGTATCTGGTAGAACTGGAAGACAGCCTTATGAATTTCCGGGATGTGGAACATCGTGGTGTAGTCAAAAAAGAACAGGAGATCATCGAGCTCTTTTACTTTAAATTTATGGATATCCCGCTGCTTTCCAGAATGGATGCAGTGGCGGAGTATTTCATTGATGAGGTGGAAACGCTGAAGGGATTTGACCTTCCGGAGGAAGAGCGGGAGGCAGTGAAGAGCCGTTTTTACCGGATGTATGAGACAAGAGACCTTTATGTGTTATACAATCGTTTCCTGAGGCAGGAGGGATTTCCGGCGCTTCCACAGGTACAGTACGAAAAAAGAAAGCTTCGTTATGAGGATGTGTATCCGGTTCTGTATCTGAAATACCGGTTGGAAACCCAGCAGGAGGACAGTGGTGTCCGTCACCTGATCGTAGATGAGATGCAGGATTATTCCAGGATCCAGTATCTGATCATCCAGAAGCTTTTTAAATGTAAGATGACGATCCTTGGAGACCGGGAGCAGACCATGGACGGGGATCAGCAGGATGTACTCACATTCCTTCCGAAGATCTTTGGAAAAGATATCCGCAGGATCGTGATGAACAAGAGCTACCGTAACACTATTGAGATCGCTTCTTATGCAAATCAGCTTGCCGGGATCACAGAAGTGGAACTGTTTGAGCGTCATGGAAAACCGGTGGAGGAAAAAGAATTTCCGGGGCTTATCGAGGCATTGGAGTGCGTGGTGAAGGAACTGAAACTGGAGAAGCAGGCAGTGACGGAAGCTGAAGCAGACAGAATGAAAATGGCAGATATGGAGACAGCCGGTGCGGAAGGCCAGGAAGAATTTTCTTACGAGACAGCAGCGGTGATAACGAGAACTGCAGATGAGGCAAGAGAAGCATACTATATCCTTCAGAAAAAACTGGAAGCAGAAGGATTTGATACAAAGGAACGGCTGTCCCTGCTTCACAGAGACAGTACAAACTTCAAAAAAGGTCTTACGGTTACCACCTTTTATATGGCAAAAGGCCTGGAATTTGACCAGGTATTTTCGGTATTTCCGGGAGCAGACCGAAGCCCTATCGTGCAGAGAGCCAGATATATTGCGGCAACCAGAGCGCTTCATGAATTGTATATGTATGAAATAACAGAATAAAAAATAATACAAAACGCTGTAAAAGGAAATCGTGGTACAAAATTCCTTTTACAGCGTTTTTGGATGATTTTTTGATAAAGAATTAAAAGATATAATAGAGTTGTTCTATTTCATGTTTTCACAGAAGATTTCTTCCATAGATCCGGTAAGCGGGACACCAAGTTTCCGTAAGATTCCGTCCAGAGCGTGGAAAACGTCGCGTACATTGTAGAAAGTTGCATTGTTTCCCATGTGGCCGATGCGGATGACCTTGCCTGCGAGAACGTCGAAAGAACCTGCAAGCATGATGTTGTAGTCTTTTTTGACTCCGTCCAGGATCGCAGCGGCTGTGGTGCATTCCGGAACTTCAAAAACAGTTACAGTGCTGGAATAGCCACTGTGGAGATACAGCTTAAGTCCGGCTCCTGTAATGGCCTTTCGGGAGGCTGCGGCGATTTTGGCATGGCGTGTAAGGATCCCGGGATCATCGGCAATGTTGTCAATAGCAGCCCGCAGGCCATAGATATCGCTGATCGGCATGGTATATGGAAACCATTTTTCTTCATAATAATGTGCAAAGGTTGTGAGATTTGCGTAGAAAGAAGCAATGGGTGTCTTTCTTTCAGTCATTGCCTTCTTTGCATCGCTGCTGACTACAACAAAGGTAAGTCCCGGAGGTGCGGATACCACCTTCTGTGATCCGCCGCACATGATATCAATCTGACATGCATCAATGTTCAGTGGTTCGCCGAAAGAAGCAGAGACAGAATCTACAACGGTAAGGATTCCATATTTTTTAAGAAGGGGACAGATGGCAGCGACATCGTTGAGCATACCACTTGGAGTATCGCCGTGAACTACGGTTGCATATTTGTAGTCATGGTTATCTGCAAGAAAATCTTCCAGTTCCTTCACATCGAGGGTATTCCGGTAATCTCGGGTATAAAGTTCCGGTTTGCCTCCGTACATGGAAACAAAATCGGCAAAGCCTTTTCCATAGATACCATTGTCGAGAACGAGAACCTTATCTCCAGGCTCAGTCATGGAAGCGATGGCAGCCTCCAGACCAAGAATACCCTCACCACTTAAGATGAGGGTTTCATTGGAGGTGTGGAGAAGAGCGCTGATCTTCTCACAGGTTTCTTTATAAAATTCGACAAAATCTTCGTCCAGATCCGGGTTGGTGCATTCCAGGCTTCTTGCCAGACGGACATTTTCTGCGACCTGTGTAGGTCCCGGTGTCATGATCTTATACATAAACTCACCTCTTGTTTTCTTTGGTTATTTATTTTTTTAATCCGGTTTTTCTTGCTGCAAGGTTTAATGGTGTGATCACTACGAGAACGATAACTGCTGCAACTCCAATCTGTACCAGGTTTCCGAGAATGGAAGATACCGGTGCCAGAGGGTTTCCGTAGATGATAACTTCTGCGATATAATAACCGACAACCTTGATCACGCAGGCTGCGGCGATGGCGATCACATACCATTTCATGTTCTGATGTTTATGGTCTTCTGTGATTTTACCTACGGTGAATCCCATGATGCCTACGATGATAAGGGTAAATGGTGCCCAAAGGGTCCAGCCGGAGAGAAGGTCGAACAAGCCCATTCCGATTCCGCCTGCGATGGCTCCGGTTTTCTTTCCAAATAAAATGGCACCGATGAAGAGCGGTACATTTCCAAGGTGGATCAGTCCGCCGTTGGCTGCAATTGGAAGCTTGACATTAATAAATGCTGTGAAGATATAAGTCAGTGCAACAAATACGGCTGTGATGGTGAGAAACTGAACAGATGAAAGTTCCTGATCGGTTCCCTGAGATGTCTGAACTGCTTTTTCCATAGTTATGAATCCTTTCCCGAAAACATCTTTATATAGATGTCCTCTTTTCATATGTTTTTGGTTGGATATACTTTACAACATGAGTGTGTACGAATAAAGACACAATTATCGAAAAAAAAAAGGGGACAGATTAAAAGAAAACAGAAATTCCGCAGAGGCAGTGTAAAATCGGAAATACAGGATCAGAAGCAGAATAGAATAAGATAGGCACATCTGGGGAGATTATAATATAGGAAAAATTCTGTACGGAATGGGATATTTGTTTACAGGATATTCATAAAGTACAGGGAGAAATCAATTGACAAAGTTGTAATAAAATCGTAAAATGTAGCAAAGAGTGTGTTCAGGAGCGAATATTCCGGACACACTTTGTGACTGATGATGATTATGAGGAGGATACTATGAAGAATAAAAAATTTATCGCACTTTTAGCTATGACTGTTGCTCTCTCTGGTGTCATGACTGCATGTAGTTTCGGAGGTGGAAAAGAGGACAGCGTGGTTGTGGAGTCTACTCCTACTCCTACACCTGCGAAGAAAGCGACAGCTACACCGACTGTTGCGGCAGATGCACAGAACACAACCTACACATCCAAGGATAAATCTGTAGCGATTAAGCTTCCGGATGCAACCTGGGCTAATAAATCCGATGAGACAGATATGTTAAGCTTTGAGTCTCCGGATCAGGGTAAAATTCTGATCCTTCACGGTTCTGGTGCAGATCTGGAGTCTGCGGTAATTCCGAATTCACAGGATATGGCCGTTTCCATGACACAGGCAGAGAACATGGTCAATGGAACCGATTTTGAGATCCAGGATTATAAGTCAGACCAGAAAGATGGAATCAATATCTATTCCTACACTGTAAAATACAAGGATACAACCAAGAGTGATGGTTATGTATATGCCATCAATAAATATTTTGTAAATGACAGCGAGTATTACAGCCTTGTGGCATCTGTTAAAAAAGAGGATGCTCTGAAAAAGGTTCAGGAGTCTGTCGACAGCTTTGCAATCCTTGGTGATTCCACTCTGAAGAGTGCGGCAAATGGTTCCGCAGCCAAGACTGCCGGTAAAGGTAATGCAGCAGCTTCCTCTGACGGAAGTGCATCTGCAGATGGTAATGCAGCAGCTTCTTCTAACGGAACAGTAGCAGATGGAACTGCAGCTGCCGACGGAAGCACATCTACAGACGGAAGTGCAGCATCTGACGGAACATCTACAGACGGAAGCAGTACATCTGACGGTTCTTCCGATGGAACTGCATCCACTGACAGCAGCTCCTCCGGTGCTATTGTAAATGGCGGATTTACAGATGAGCAGCTTGGCAACACAGATGAGACAAGAACTATTTACAGAAACTCCGATGGTAAACCACGTGTTATCGTTCCGGACGGAAACGGTGCATGGATGGATAACGAAGGAAACCGTTTCACCTTCTCTTCTCAGTATGACTGTGATGTATATGAAGAGGATGGAACAAGCTTCTACTGGCACGGTGAGGCTGCAGACGTATACTATATGCCTGTACAGTAAAGCCTGGAGCAGCAGGAGATTCGGTTAGATAAGAAATCCGGGATCACAGCTTTTGTGGCTGCGGTCCCGGATTTTTTGTGTCATATTATGTCAGAGGCGTATACTTATACAGGAAGACATGGTATAATGTGAACGCTGCGGGCGATGGAACGCCCGGAAAATATTTGGAGGTTTTTATGGAAGCATACAGCGATTTTGCCAGAGTTTATGATATCTTCATGGACAATGTGGAATATGAAAAATGGGCGGAATATCTGATCGGAAGCCTTAAGGAATACGGAATTGAAGACGGGATCGTGCTGGAACTTGGCTGCGGGACCGGAGTGATGACGGAACTTCTGGCAGAGTCCGGTTATGATATGATCGGCGTAGATAATTCCGAGGAAATGCTGGGAGAGGCCATGGAAAAACGGGCAGAGTCCGGTCATGAGATCCTTTATCTGGAGCAGGATATGCGGGAGTTTGAACTTTACGGAACAGTGCGGGCTATCGTCAGCGTCTGTGACTGTATGAATTATATTACAGAGGAAGAAGATCTTCTTACTGTATTTAAACTGGTGAATAATTATCTTGATCCGGATGGAATTTTTATATTTGATATGAATACGCCGTATAAATACCGGGAAATGCTTGGAAATACGACTATTGCGGAGAATCGGGAAGAGGGCAGTTTTATCTGGGAAAATGAATTTGACGAAGAGACAGGAATTAACGTTTATGATCTGACTCTGTTCCTTCCAAGAGAAGACGGACTTTATGAGAGAGATGAAGAAATCCATTACCAGAAGGCCTATGAGCCGGAGAAAATCCGGGAATTGCTTGAAAAGGCAGGCCTTATCCCTCTGGCAGTTTATGATGCATACACCAAGGATGCACCGAAACCGGACAGCGGAAGACTGACCTTTGTGGCAAGAGAACATGGCAAAGGAATTTCGGCAGAAGAGAAATAAAGGAGGAAATTTTTTTATATGAGTGATTATATTGTAAGAGCAACAGCGGCAAACAGCCAGATCCGTGCGTTTGCGGCTGTGACAACAGATATGGTAGAGACAGCGAGACAGAATCATAATACCAGCCCGGTGGCAACAGCGGCACTGGGACGTCTCCTTACCGGCGGAGCCATGATGGGAGCAATGATGAAAGGGGAAAAAGATCTTCTTACACTTCGTATCCATGCAGGCGGACCGCTGCAGGGGATTACGGTAACTGCAGATTCTCACGGAAATGTAAAAGGTTATGTAGGAAATCCGGATGTATGTATTCCAGCAAACAGCAAAGGCAAACTGGATGTTGCGGGAGCTGTCGGTGTTGGGTTTATGGATGTGATCAAGGATATGGGCTTGAAAGAGCCATATGTGGGTCAGGTTGCACTTCAGACCAGTGAGATTGCAGAAGACCTTACCTATTATTTTGCCACCAGTGAGCAGGTTCCGTCTGCAGTAGGACTGGGTGTGCTGATGAATAAGGATAATACGGTTCGTCAGGCCGGCGGCTTTATTGTGCAGCTGATGCCGTTTGCAGAGGAAGAAGTGATCGCAAAGCTTGAGGAAAACGTATCAAAGATCGATTCTGTTACCAGCCTTCTGGAGCAGGGCCATACACCGGAAAGCCTTCTTGAGAAAGTACTGGAAGGTTTTGATATCGAGATCAATGATACACTGCCCACACAGTTCCACTGCAACTGCTGCAGAGAACGTGTGGAAAAAGCGCTGATCAGCATTGGAAGAAAAGAACTCAACGAGATGGTCCAGGAAGGCAAGGACATTGAGATGAACTGCCATTTCTGCAATAAAAATTATAAATTCAGCGTGGAAGATCTTAAGAGAATCATAAAAGAGTGCAAGCGATAAGCCGCAGGAGGAAGAAAAAATGAAGCATGGTTTTATCAAGGTGGCAGCAGCAACGCCGAGAGTTACCGTTGCAGACTGCAAGGCAAACGGGGAGGAAATCCTGAAGGCCATTCATGAAATGGAAAAAGAGCATGTCAAGCTGATGGTATTTCCGGAATTCTGTATCACAGGATATACCTGTCACGATCTTTTTCTTCAGAGATGCCTTCTGGACAGTGCGTGGGATGAACTTCTCCATATTGCAGATGAGACAAAAGAGACGGATGCCCTGATCTTTGTGGGACTTCCACTGCGTCACAGAGGCAAGCTCTATAATGTGGCAGCTGCCCTGAATCATGGCCGTATCGTGGGATTTGTGCCGAAGACCCATATTCCTAATTATAATGAGTTTTATGAACAGAGACAGTTTGCCGGTGCAGAGGAAGAAGATGTGGAATTTGTGGACTTCCTGAAGGGCGTGAAAAATGAGGAAGATGAGTTCTGGGATGAGATTCCTTTTGGAACAGACCTGATCTTTGAGTGTGAGGAATTCCCGGAATTCACTGTTGCGGCAGAGCTCTGTGAGGATCTCTGGGTTCCGGCACCGCCAAGTATCCGTCATGCCATCAACGGCGCCCATATTATCGTCAATCTTTCTGCCAGCGATGAGATGGTAGGGAAGGATTCCTACCGGAGAACTCTGGTAAGCGGGCAGTCCGCACGGCTGATCTGCGGATATATTTACGCAAGCGCAGGAGAGGGCGAGTCCACTCAGGATCTTGTGTTCGGCGGACAGAATATGATCGCGGAAAATGGCTCCATGCTTGCGGAAAGCAGACGTTTTGAGAACGGCATTATTTACAGTGAGATCGATGTACAGAGACTGGCTGATGAGAGAAGAAGAATGTCCACATATCCGGCAGTTTCCATCTGTAGCCATACAAGAGTTGGTTTTTCCGTAGCAGAGGAAGAAACCAGACTTACCAGAAAGTATCCGCAGTATCCGTTCGTTCCGTCTGTGAAGGAAGAACGTGATGAGCGCTGTGAGGAGATCCTGAATATCCAGGCTATGGGACTTAAGAAACGTATGGAACATATCCACAGCAGGAGTGCGGTGGTAGGACTTTCCGGCGGGCTGGATTCCACACTGGCGCTTCTTGTAATGGCGCGTGCTTTTGACCGGATGGGAATGCCGAGAGATCAGATCCACTGTGTGACCATGCCGTGTTTTGGAACCACAGACAGAACCTATCAGAATGCCTGCAAGTTAAGCCGCTGCCTTGGTGCAAAACTTACTGAGGTGAATATTAAAGAGGCGGTAAATGTACACTTCCGGGATATCGGACATGATCCGGACATCCACGATGTGACTTATGAGAACAGTCAGGCACGTGAGCGTACCCAGATCCTGATGGATACGGCAAACAAGGAGGGTGGAGTTCTTGTGGGAACGGGAGATCTTTCCGAGCTGGCTCTTGGATGGGCAACCTACAATGGTGACCATATGTCCATGTATGGCGTGAATGCTTCTGTCCCGAAGACACTGGTACGTCATCTGGTACGTTATTATGCGGATACCTGCGGGGATGAGGAGTTGAAAGAAGTTCTTCTGGATATTCTGGATACGCCGGTCAGCCCTGAGCTTCTGCCGCCGAAGGATGGCAAGATCGCCCAGAAGACCGAAGATCTGGTAGGACCTTATGAACTCCATGATTTCTATCTGTATTACATGCTGCGTGCAGGATTTACACCGGATAAGATCTATCGGCTTT
>ULQC01054258.1_pt1 | contig 14253 bp, 8 predicted proteins | sample 1954091 | NCBI WGS metagenome assembly ULQC01 (sample SAMEA4835645, study PRJEB28245) | human gut metagenome | biome: gut microbiome; material: fecal sample | place: Denmark | collected 2008
GACCGCCTGTGTGCCGTCCTCTTTGGTCACAAGCAGTTCCCCATGGCTGTCAATCCCCGCCGCAACACCGGTAAATTCTTCTTTTGCGTCACAAATCCGCACCTGCCTGCCCGCATTGATTAACATTTCATTATAATCCTGCACCAAACCGCTTAAATCGCCTGTATTTAAAAACTTCTGATAGTATTTTGTAAATTCTTCGGCAAACAGTGCTACAATGCGGCTTCGTTTGATATTCTTTCCTGTTTCTACAAAAAGGGACGATGCAGTTTCTTTGATTTCGTCTGCAAATTCCGTTGTGTTGACATTGATTCCGATACCAATCACTACATAGTGGATACAGTCAAGCTCTGCACTCATCTCTGTTAAAATGCCGCAGACTTTCTTTTTATTGATAACGACGTCATTGGGCCACTTAATATGACATTCCACGTCTGCGCCTGTTTCCGCAACTGCCCTGCGGATTGCCATAGTCACTGCCATCGCTGCAACGATTGTAAGCATGGAGGCATTGGCAGGATTAATCTGCGGACGTAACAGCAGTGTCATCCAGATTCCGCTTCCTGACGGAGACACCCATTGTCTGCCCCGCCTGCCCCTGCCGCCGGTCTGGCTTTCCGTAATATAAAGTGTGCCGTCTTTTGCTCCGTTTTCTGCATTTCTTTTGGCTTCATTGTTGGTGGAATCAATTTCCGGCGCATAGACCACTTTTTTTACCGTATCACCGGGATTTAACTGGCTCTCAATTTCCTCTGCCGTTAAAATGTCCGGATATCCCGCAATCTTATAGCCCTTATTCTGCACCGCCTCAATCGTATAACCTTCTTCTTTTAACTGGTTGATTGCTTTCCATACGGCAGTTCTTGACACCCCCAGCTCATCACATAACATCTGACCGGAAACATATTCATTTGTTGTTCTTAACTGTCTTAATATCTTTGTTTTCATGAATCCCTGCTCCATTAAAATCTTTCATATAGCAGGGCTGCCGCACTAAGAATCTGTCTTTTCTCTCTTAGTACGGCAGCCCATTTTTACGGCTGATGCTTCTGCCGGTTCTTACATCTTACAATACCGCCAGTCCGACTGCTGCACTTACAATCAGCAGAATCACTGCGGCAATTATCAGAAATACTCCCGACAGCCTTTTTTTATTCATAAATGCTTTTATCCCGGATAAGCCGTTGATAAGCGCTCCTGCCAGGAAAACGATTGGAAATAAGATTCCGCTGTTACTGCGCAGAAACAGGATTAAGATAAATAAAATCATAATCACTGCCGTCAGCGCAATCGTTGCATAGTCAATCAGCATTTTAGATTTCCGGTATGCTCCACTCGTGGTATAATACATCTTCTGCTCCGTTTCTTTTTGGAATTAATAAGCACCCAGTGTTGCTGCCATTACCGCTTTAATGGTGTGCATTCTGTTTTCTGCTTCATCAAATACAACGGACTGTTCAGACTCAAATACTTCGTCCGTTACTTCCATTTCATCTAAGCCGAACTTATCATGAATCTGCTTGCCAATCTTAGTCTTTAAATCATGGAAAGACGGCAGGCAGTGCATAAAGATTGCATCCGGTGCTGCATTTTCCATAACTTTCTTATTAATCTGGTACGGTAACAGTGCCTTGATTCGCCCTGCCCATACTTCGTCCGGTTCACCCATGGATACCCATACATCGGTATATAAAACTTCAGCGCCCTTTGTTCCTTCTTCTACGTCTTCTGTCAATGTAATTGAACCGCCGCTTCTCTTTGCCCATGTTTCACACTGTGCTACCAGCTCTTTATCCGGGAAATATTCTTTTGCCGTGCAGGCTGTGAAATGCAGTCCGAGCTTTGCACAGACAATCATCAGGGAATTACCCATGTTGTATCTTGCATCGCCCATATAAACGAACTTCACGCCCTTTAATCTGCCGAGCTTTTCACGGATTGTCAGCATATCCGCAAGCATCTGTGTCGGGTGGTATTCGTTGGTTAAACCGTTCCATACCGGTACAGATGAATACTTTGCCAGTTCCTCCACAATCGTCTGCTCAAATCCTCTGTACTCAATGCCTTCAAACATTGTACAAAGCACTCTTGCCGTATCTGCAATACTTTCTTTCTTGCCAATCTGGGAACCCTGCGGGTCAAGGTAGGTCACGCCCATGCCTAAATCATGTGCTGCCACTTCAAAGGAACAGCGTGTTCTTGTACTTGTCTTTTCAAAAATGAGTGCTACATTTTTACCGCGCAGCGGCTGTTCTACAATGCCTTTCTTTTTCATATCCTTTAACTTTGCGGATAAGTCAATCAAGTACAGAATTTCTTCCGGTGTAAAATCCTTTAATGTTAAAAAATCGCGTCCTGTTAAGTTCATGTGTCCTCCTATCCCCTGCCTGACGACCGGGTTCTCATTTTCTTATTCATTCATTTTACGAACAACGGTATCAATTTCTCCGACAAGCTTATTGATATCTTTGTTAATATCATTGATAAAATCGGATAACTTTCCGACTTCTCCGGCAACCACCGCAAAGCCTCTGCCGTTCTCCCCGGCTCTTGCCGCTTCAATACTCGCATTTAACGCAAGAATCTTCTGCTTTCCGTGAACGGTATTTAGCTGTACCGTCTTTTCCTTAATCCTGTTGACCAGTTCTTCGGCATCCTTTGCGCCTGTACCCAGCTTTCCAATAATCTGTTTATTGTGCTTTTCCATATATTGGGCATTAATATAGTTGTTTAAAACCTGCCCCAGCAGTTCTGCACTGGCACGAATTGCTTCTTCACTGCGTATTGTGACCTTATGTAATGCTGCAATATACCGGTCTTCATTGACACCAATTTCCCTTGCGACCGCACGGAACTTTTCATCGTCCGGTGTTTCGGACAATACCTGTCCGCCAATCACAGAGCCAACCACTTCGTCCCCGATTTTTAACTCGATACCGAAATCAATCAGTCCTGCATGACAGAAATATACGCCCTTGCCTTCCCTGTCGCACTTTTCGCATCGTCTGCACCCTTCCGGACTTTTTCTTGTCAAATCAATACAAAATTCCGTAAAATTATAACACTCGGAAATGTATCTGCCATCAGCACCTACAGCGACTGTCGCAAGTCCCGTAGCTTTCGCCCAGTTGGACATAATCTGTTCAAACTGCTCCATATCACAAAAATCTTTAATATTTATCATATGAATCACCTCATGTACACATTATATTTATTCATATTATATCAAAAAGCTGTAAATATTCAAGCACTGTTTCCCATGAAAATACATGGATTTGTATCTGAAAATTCCAATAATATAAAGAAAACGGTACTTCTGTAGAACTGTATTCATTATTTCTGAATACAGTATACAAAAATACCGTTCCATAAAAACTACTATTATTTAAATGATTAATAGAAGCAATGGCTTCCGATAATCATATAACTGTCATAAGATGAATAATTTGCAATGGAAAGCGAACGGAAAAATGTATAATTTCCTACATTGTTCACACCGGATAAAGCTTCCTTTGCTGCCTGGATACATGCCTGGTTCGGACCGCTTGACAATCTGGCTGCAAATTTTGCGGATGGATTGCCGTTGCCGTCTGATACACCTGAAAACTGCTTTGGTGCATAAATTACTGATGTAATGGAGCTGCCCCACTTGCCGCTCTTTACACGATTTAAAACAACATTTGCAACTGCAAGCTTTCCTTCATAGCTTTCGCTTCCTGCTTCCCAGTCTATGATGCATGCCAGAAGCCACACTTCCTCGTCGGATGCATCCACAGAAGAACCGTATGTCGTGCCGACACTTGAAAGCGCCTGCTTTTTCTTGGCTGCTTCCTCCTCTGCTTTTCTTGCAGCTTCTTCTGCTGCAATCCGTTCTGCTTCTTCTCTCGCCTCTTTTTCTTCTGCTTCTTCGAGCGTATAACCGGCAACAAGCTCCTTGTCCTGTTCTTCACTCTCCTGCATTACTGCCTGGGCTTCCTGTCCGAAACATAACTGCGCATTTTTTACATAGCCTGTAACATTTCCGGAAGTAATCTTTGTCCATTCTGTACCTGTTTCATCCACATATACTAAAGAATAGTCATATAATCTTCCGACTGTTTCGGCATCTTCGTCAGCACCTGCTTTGACTTCAATATAAGAATCGGTTAAAGCAACGGCTTCTGCTGCGTAATCTTGCGCGCCTGCAAAATTGGTTTCATATACTGTTTCGTAACCTGCTGCAACAATATCGGATACCTTTTCTACGTAAGATACCTGAATATTTGATGTATTATTCTGTTCTGTACTTTGCTGCTGCTCATAGGTAGTTTGTGCGTCGGCTACTACTGGCACTACTGGCATAAGACACATCACCATTGCTACTCCAGCGTACTTCGCCGCTATGCTACTTCTAAGTTTCATAAAGTTTTTCCTTTCCGGTGTCCTTTCCGACACCTGACAAAATGTTACAGAATTGTTACATTTTGTTACGAAAGTATAATACCAAAGTTACACTTATTTGTCAAATTCGTTACAAAGCCGCATAGATTCTAGGGTTTCCGTTTATTCCCCGACAGTTTCATTGATTTTTTTATAAAAAATTTAATTTTACAAACCGCCTTTTTAGAAATCCGCCTGTCTTTTATCAAGATTTTGGCGCTGTCCATGAGGTCGTTTTAACCGCATAAGCGGTATACACCGCAAGTGCACACTAAAAAAGGGACACAGATAACTATATCCATATCCCTTCAAAATTATTACAAATTTGTTAAAAAAAGTTACAATTCTTAATTACAACACGTTATAAATCCATTTTCTACCTGACCCCTGTCCGGCGCTGGCGGACTGCTTCAAATGTAAGAATCGTACAGGCTACTGCTGCATTAAAAGACTCGACCTGCCCCTGCATCGGAATCCTTACAAGTACATCTGCCGCATCAGACGAAGCTTTTGTCAATCCGTTGGCTTCGTTTCCTATCAGAAATGCACTGGAGCCGGTATAATCCGGATGTGTGTATTCACAGTTTCCATCCAGATGCGCCGCATAGAGCCGCACACCTGCCTGCTTTAAATCCGCAAGCTGCTGTGTAAAATCTTTTGCATAAAAGAACGGAACCCTATAGACAGAACCCATTGTGGAGCGGATAGTCTTTGGATTGTAAATATCCACGGTGTTCGGACTTAAAATCACGCCGGTCACGCCCGCACCCTCTGCCATTCGCACAATCGTTCCCAGATTTCCGGGGTCCTGTAAATTTTCAACAAGCAGAAGCAGCGGTTTATCTTTCATCATATCCTGCACCGTATATTGTGCCATTTTTACAATGGCAAGCGCACCCTGCGGTGTCTTGGTATCTGACATCTGCGCAAAAACGATGTCGCTGACAAGTTCTGTCTGTTCTTTTGCAAATTTGTTTAAAAACGATACATTTGCCGCTGCAAAGCTTTCCGAAAAATAGACTTTCACCAGTCTGTCCTGTGGTACTTCCGACACCATTTTCATGCCTTCGACCACAAACTGCTTCGTTTCTTTTCTGGTTTTCGCCTTTTTTTGCAGGGAAACGACTGTTTTTACCTGACTGCTGCTTGTACTTGTAATCATAATTTTTTGTATCCTTATCTGTTATTTTGAAAGCAATGCGCTGATATTAAACTCGTATTCGTCAATATCCTTTGTCATTGCCAGTGCTTCATCGATGTCAAAATCGACAAATTTACCGTCTTTATATGCTACCAGACGGTTACTCTTGCCTTCGCAGAGCAGATCCACCGCATATGCCCCCATTACAGAAGCATAGACTCTGTCCTTGCAGGTCGGTGAACCACCTCGCTGCATGTAGCCTAAAATGGTTGCCCTTGTTTCAATGCCTGTGGCTGCCTCGATTCTTCTTGCCATGCCGGTAGAATGTCCGATACCTTCTGCATTAATAATCAGATGATGCTTCTTTCCGCGCTTTCTTGCTTCTATAATATGGTTAATTAATGCCTGTTCGTCATTGTCATAACGCTCCGGCAGTAAAATGTCTTCCGCACCATTTGCAATGCCACACCACAACGCGATATAACCTGCATTTCTGCCCATAACCTCGATAATACTGCAACGCTCATGGGAAGTCGATGTATCACGGATTTTGTCGATGGCTTCCATTGCCGTATTGATTGCCGTATCAAAACCAATTGTATAATCGGTACAGGCAATATCTAAATCAATTGTTCCCGGAAGTCCGATGGTGTTGACTCCGGCTTCCGCAAGCTTTTGTGCACCTCGGAATGAACCATCGCCGCCGATAACGACAATACCGTCAATCCCGTGCTTTTTGCAGACTTCTGCACCTTTTTTCTGACCTTCCGGTGTCATAAATTCCATACATCTTGCCGTGTAAAGAATTGTACCGCCACGCTGGATGATATCGGCAACACTGCGCTTATCCATATCAATAATTTCTTCATTAATTAATCCATTGTATCCCTTCTGGATTCCTTTTACCTTCAGCCCCTTGTTGATTGCCGTTCTTACAACTGCTCTGATTGCCGCATTCATTCCCGGTGCATCACCGCCACTTGTCAAAATACCAATTGTTTTTATCTGTTTTGCCATAAGAACTTCCCCTTCCTTTCTCAATCATCTGTTATATTCCTGCTGTTTTCTATTGTATCTCATAAAAATGTGCATTTCAATATGAATATTCTATGATTTCTGTCAATTTTCCATATAATTTCTAGGTTGTTTCGACATTTTTTGTACCGAACACTTCCCGGAGCTGTGCAACCAGCCCGGCTTCTACTTTGACATTCATGGACGGCGGGAGCTGTTTTTTTAGCTTTTCCTCGGCACAGTAAATGATGACACTATCGTGTCCGTCTGACGGTGCGAGTATCTTTGTCAGTTCCTCCTGCTTTTCCTGATATTCTGCCATATTGGCAAAACGAATCCAGAGCTTCTGCGGCACACTGTCAAAGCTGACAATTTTTTCACAAATAAGTTTTCCATTCTCATCGGCATTGGCACTGACACGTCCCGTTACAAATACTTTATCGCTTGTATCAATGACACTGCGGTAGGTGTTAAAGCTCTGTGGAAAAACAAGTACTTCCACCGTGCCTACAAGGTCTTCAATCGTAAGAAATGCCATGAGCTGTCCGTTTTTGGTCGTTTTTACGGTTTTATCCATAATCATGCCGCCGATTGTAACCCGCGTATTGTCTTTTGCCTTTAATTCGCCGGTTTCCTCGTCCAGTTCAAAATCGGTCGTCATCGCAGAAATGTGCCGTTTCCACATCGCCGCGTATTCATCCAGCGGGTGTCCGCTGACGTAAACGCCCAGAATCTCCTTTTCAAATGCGAGCAGTTCTTCTTTATAATATTCCGCTACGTCCGGCATCTGCACTTCATAAGCCGTCTTTTCTTCCTCAGATACAAAATCAAACAGTGACATCTGACCGGATATGGCATCTTTACTCTGTTTTACGGCATTATCCAGTAATTGTGCATAAACAAACATCATCTGTCTGCGGTTATTACCAAAGGTGTCAAATGCCCCCGATTTTATGAGATTTTCAATGGTACGCTTATTTAATTCGGAAAACATCCTCGTGATAAAGTCCTGCATGGTCGTAAACGGTGCATTTTTCCGTTCATTAACAATGGCTGCAATTGTCGGTCTGCCAAGACTTTTGATTGCAGACAGACCAAATCGGATTGCACCGTTTTCAACGGAAAATCCACGCTCGGACTCATTCACATCGGGCGGTAACAGCCGGATATTCATCTGACGGCAGGCATAAATGTAACCTGCCACTTTTGCCGTATTATCGACTACGGAAGTCATCAGCGCCGCCATAAATTCTACCGGATAATGCGTCTTTAAATAAGCTGTCTGAAAGGATACCACCGCATAGCACGCCGCATGGGATTTGTTAAAGGCGTATTTTGCAAAATCAATCATTTCATCGTAAATTTTGCCGGCGATCTTTTCATCAATGCCGTTGTTGACACAGCCCGGCACATTTTCATCCGGATTGCCGTAAATAAAATTTTTCCGCTCTTTTTCCATAACGGAAGCTTTCTTTTTTGACATGGCACGGCGCACTAAATCGCTTCGTCCCCAGGAGTAGCCTGCAAGGTCACGTACAATCTGCATAACCTGTTCCTGATACACGATACAACCGTAAGTCGGCTTTAATATTGCCTCTAACTGCGGACAGTCATATGTAACCGCATCCGGACTGTTCTTTCCTTTTATATACTGCGGAATAAAGTCCATCGGACCCGGCCGGTACAGTGAAATTCCGGCAATTAAATCTTCGATATTCTGCGGTTTTAATTCCTTCATGAACGACTTCATCCCCGCACTTTCAAGCTGGAAAATACCGTCACATTTTCCCGTACCGATTAAATCGTAAACCGCCTTATCGCTATAATCAATCGCATCAATCGAAAATTCCGGTGTGTGCTTGCGGATAAGCTCCTCCGCATCATGGATTACCGTAAGGGTACGCAGTCCCAGAAAATCCATCTTGAGCAGTCCCAGTTCTTCCAGTGTTGTCATAACAAACTGGGCAACCACCGAACCATCCGAGCCGACTGACAGCGGTACATATTCATCAACCGCTTTCTGACTGATTAAAACGCCCGCCGCGTGCATGGAGGCATGGCGCGGCAATCCTTCCAGACGTTTACTCTTATCAATTAAATCGCGCACCTGTTCATCAGACTCATAAGCCGCCCGCAAATCTGGATTCATTTTTAACGCTTTATCAATCGTAATCCCAATTTCGCGTGGCACCATTTTAGCAATGGAATCTACCATAGCATACGGCAGGTCCAGTACACGGCCTACATCCTTGATAACGGCACGCGCTGCCATCGTACCGAATGTAACAATCTGCACCACACGGTCTTTTCCGTATTTATCCACAACATAATCAATGACCTCCTGCCGTCTTTCATAACAGAAATCAACATCGATATCGGGCATGGACACACGTTCCGGATTTAAAAAACGTTCAAAAATCAGACTATATTTTATCGGGTCAATATCGGTAATGCCAAGGCAGTATGAAACCACACTGCCCGCCGCCGAACCTCGTCCCGGACCTACCGGGATTCCGTTGACACGCGAATAATTGATGTAATCCCATACAATCAGGAAATAATCGACATATCCCATGGTCTGAATAACCGAAAGTTCATATTCCAGACGTTCTTTGATGTTGTAAATCCCCTGTGTGCTGTCAATCTCCCCGTCTGCGTTCATATCCGGGTAACGCTTTGCCAGTCCTTCATAGCATAAATGATTCAGATACGACCATGAATCATATCCTTCCGGCACTTCGTACTTTGGCACTTTTGTCACACCGAACTCAATTTCCACATTACAGCGCTGTGCAATCTTGTACGTATTTTCAATTGCCTGCGGTGCATACGAAAACAGCTCTGCCATTTCTTCCGGCGACTTGCAGTAATACTGCCCACCCTCGTATCTCATTCTGTTCTCGTCCGTTACCATCTTGCCGGTCTGGATACAGAGTAAAATGTCGTGTGCATCCGCATCTTCTGCATACGTATAGTGAATATCGTTTGTCGCAACCAGTTCAATATTTAATTCTTCCGACATGCGGACTAACTGCTGATTGACATACTGCTGTGTGGAAATGCCGTGATCCTGCAATTCCAAAAAGAAATTGCCTTTTCCGAAAATGTTCTCATAGCGTTTTGCCGCTTCCATTCCCATCTCATACATACCACGCGCAAGATAGCGCTGCACCTCCCCTGCAAGGCACGCACTTAATGCAATAATGCCCTCGTGATACTCGGTCAGCACTTCATAGTCTACACGCGGCTTATAATAAAATCCTTCTGTAAAACCCCTTGAAACAATTTTCATCAGATTCTGATAACCGGTATTATTTTCCGCAAGCAGTACCAGATGATAATAGCGGTCTTCAGATTCGCCCGGTGTCTTTTCAAATCTCGAACCTGGCGCTACGTAAACTTCACAACCAAGAATCGGCTTAATACCGGCTTCCTTCGCCGCTTTATAAAAATCAATGACACCATACATGACACCGTGGTCCGTAATCGCAAGGCTGTCCATTCCCAGCTCTTTTGCTCTCTTTGTAATCTCTCCGATTTTACTCGAACCATCCAGCAGTGAATATTCCGTATGGACATGTAAATGTGTAAAATTCATACTAATCCCCATTCCGCAGGCGATTTCTCTTCTGCCATCAAGGCAGCCTGCTCCAGCTTTTGTAATTTATTGTAGCATAAATCAAATAAAATGAGAACTTAAAAACTATAACACAGACTGACAATCTGCCATAAAGCACTGCCGCCTGTATTTATTTTCTATAAATACAGGCGGCAGTGGAACCTTCCGGCTTATTCAACGCAGCTGTTAAATCCAGCTGTTAAAAATATACAATAGAAAAACCACAATCGGATTGCTGTTATATATGGCAAGCGTGACAGGATTCACTTCTATTTGACCATAGAGCCAGCTTCCTAATCCGGTTGTGCTGATTAAGGATACAAAATATAAAATAATACAGACAGCCATAACACCCTGCACCAGACCGAGTAAAAGTCCCAGAATTCTATTGACACCACCCAGTATCGGAATATGGTTGGCAACAATAAACATACGTTTTACAATTCCCAACAGAATGCTTAATACCAGCACCGTCAAAAAGTATGAAATACCTGTCAATATAAACTGCGTAATATATTCTGCAGCATACTGCGCAATGCCGCTCTCCTGCACAATTTTATTACCTGCCTGTGCCATGTTGTTCTCCAACTGCTCAACCATCTGCTTTGGCAGATAAATCCCCTGATTCTGCAGTACTCCTGCCGTATCTTCTCCAGTATGATCCAGCTGCTCATCTACAGACTGGCTCAAACGGTCATTGATAGTTTTTTCACAGGATTGTTCAATCGAATGATAAATTCCTGTGTGATTTACCATAAAATCTTTGACTCTGGGTGCAAGACCATTCGCCGCAATCAAAATGACAACCCATGCTGCAATGGAATAAAGCACCATAAGAACACCTCTTTGGTATCCACGTACCATATTAAAAAGTACAATTCCAAAAAGTACAAGCACTACTAATGACATTCTTTTCTTTCCTTCCCTAAATATAAATTGATATTATCCCATTTCTTTTACCCTGTCAATCTTTATTTCAAAACGTGCGCTGTCAAGCGTACTGTTAAAAAATCCCCATCAGCAGCTTATTTACTGCTAATGGGGATTTCATATCTGAAACTTTTATGATTTATTGCTCTGTGTTCCGGTCTTCCTCTTTTTCTGTATTCTGTGCCGGAACATCTTTATCCGTCTGCGCTGGTGATGGCTGTTGTGCTTCTGTCTGCTGCGGGTGTTCCCACGGCGCAGGCGGTGCTTGATTGACCGTTGAGGAATAGCTTCCGTCTTCATTAAAAGATACGCTTTCTGCAACCTTTTCTGAAATCGTCATATGGCTTGTATCTACCGGTTCAGGAATTCCTTTGACCTTACGGTAAATTTCCATAAACTGCTTTCCGGTAATTGTTTCTTTCTCATACAGATATTTTGCAATCTCGTCTAATACATCGCGGTTTTCGGATAAAAGCTTCTTCGCTTCCGCAAAGCACTCTTTTAACAGTTCTTTAACTTCATCATCAATCATTGCCGCTGTCTCATCGGAACAGTTCAGTCTTGCACTACCGTCCAAATATTTGCTTTCAACGGTTTCCAGACTCATCAGCCCGAATTTTTCCGACATACCGTACTGGGTAATCATGGCTCTGGCAATCTGTGTTGCCTTTTCGATATCGTTTGACGCACCGGTTGTTACCGTATCAAAAACGACTTCTTCTGCGGCACGTCCGCCAAGCAGTGTTACCAATCTTGTCATCAGTTCGTCCTTTGTCATCAGGTACTTTTCTTCTTCAGGCACCTGCATAACGTAGCCGAGAGAACCCATTGTACGCGGTACAATTGTAATCTTCTGCACCGGCTCGGCATTTTTCTTTAATGCCGTAATCAGCGCATGACCGACTTCATGATATGCAACCGTGCGTTTTTCTTCCTTGCTTAAAATGCGATCTTTCTTTTCCTTACCGGCAATAACCACTTCCACGGCTTCAAATAAATCCTTCTGGGATACCACTTTTCTGCCGTCCTTGACTGCCGCAATCGCCGCTTCGTTAATCATATTGGCAAGATCTGAACCAACCGCACCGCTCGTTGCAAGTCCGATTGCTTCTAAATCAACGGTATCATCCATTAATACATCTTTGGAGTGAACCTTTAAGGTATCAATTCTGCCCTTTAAATCCGGCTTATCGACAATAATTCTTCTGTCAAAACGTCCCGGTCTTAACAGCGCTTTATCAAGCACTTCCGGCCTGTTCGTTGCGGCAAGGATAAATAAGCCCTTAGAAGAATCAAAACCGTCCATTTCTGCAAGCAGCTGGTTTAATGTCTGCTCACGCTCATCATTGCCGCCGCCATAGCGGGAATCTCTGCTTTTACCGATGGCATCAATTTCATCGATGAAAATGATACACGGTGCCTGCTTCTGTGCTTCCTTAAATAAGTCACGCACACGTGATGCACCGACGCCGACAAACATTTCTACAAAATCAGAACCTGCCAGCGAGAAAAACGGTACATTGGCTTCACCGGCTACCGCCTTTGCAAGCAGGGTTTTACCGGTTCCCGGAGGTCCTACAAGCAGTGCGCCCTTCGGCAGTTTTGCACCGATACTTGCGTATTTATCCGGATTGTGCAGGAAATCGACGATTTCTGTCAGAGACTCCTTGGCTTCATCCTGTCCCGCTACATCTTTAAATGTCACGCCGGTCTGCTTCTGTACATAGACCTTGGCTGTATTCTTGCCGACACCCATGCCGCCCATCATACCGCCGCCTTTAGACAGTCTTCTGTATACAAATGTAAACATCAGATAGATAAACAGAATCGGCAGTACATAAACCAGCAGAAAATCAATAATAGACGAACTCTGATCCGGAATATATCCTGAATACGTCACACCTTTATCGTCTAATTTATCTGTAATATCCTTATCTTTAATATAACCGGTATAATACGTATAGGAAAATCCGTTACTGTCTTTTTGTGAATCCGATGGCTGGATTAAGATTCTGTCCGAGTCGAACTTGACTTCTGAAACCTTATCCTCATCTATCATCTGCAAAAATTCAGAATACGTAATTTCTTTATACGTTGCATCTTTTATCATGCTGTTTAACATCGTAATCGCAATAAATGTAATTACGCCTGCAATCAGTATAATAATGATAGTATTCATATTTTTCGGCTTTTTGTCATTTTTGTTGCCGTTATTGGGGTTATTTCTGTTGTTATTATCCATAAATTCCTCCGCCGGACCGTCATTATTTTGTAAAGGGCAGTACACTGTACCCATTTATTTCTTATTATAAATACAATATCACGATAAATCAATAAAAAATCAGTAAAATTCCTTACTATTATTGTTAGCATTTGTATGAAGTATTCATAATCTTTTTAGATTCTTGTTGGCGTTTTTGCTGTGGTCTGTTATGATTAAACCCGTAACAAGATGTCTGTATTGCATAAGTGTACCGCATAAAATAATCCGCAGACATCATAACCGCAGGCTTTGATTGAGAAATGGGAACAGATAAAATGACACAATTTTTAATTTCAATTATGGATATAACACCGCTGTCGGACAGCCTTTCAGGCGACAAGGCACTGTATGACAAGGCTTTTAAACTTGTACCCGGATACCGGCAGCAAAAAATCTGTAATTTAAAAAATGATGCTGCAAAATGCCGCTGCCTTGCCGCCGGACTTCTGCTCAATTACACAACACGCGCATTTATATCCAGCTCTGTTACAGGCTCTTTGGCAGACAATACACCGCTTGCCAAAAAACTTCCATTTCCGGTCACTGTTTCAGATGCTGCCAGCGCCTATATGCAGGAATACGACTATGAAACCGCCTGCGGCGCAAACGGAAAACCTTACTTTAAAGGCCATGCAGATCTGCATTTTAACCTTTCCCACTCCGGGAATTTTGCGGTGTGTATCATTGCCGGTACGCCCTGCGGTATCGACATTGAGGGAAACCGCCCGTTTAAGCCGTCCGTTGCAAAAAGATTTTTTTCAGAAACGGAATATCACTGGATTTATGATACAGAAAATGTATCTGTACAGGCGGAACGTTTTTTCCGTCTCTGGACTTTAAAGGAAGCCTATGCCAAAGCCACTGGAA
>ULQC01025394.1_pt1 | contig 14120 bp, 10 predicted proteins | sample 1954091 | NCBI WGS metagenome assembly ULQC01 (sample SAMEA4835645, study PRJEB28245) | human gut metagenome | biome: gut microbiome; material: fecal sample | place: Denmark | collected 2008
CCCTAAGAGACTTCTCATCGGTGATGACGAACACGGCTGGGATGACAACGGTGTATTCAACTTTGAAGGCGGCTGCTACGCTAAGGTTATCAACCTTGATAAGGAATCTGAACCGGATATCTACAACGCAATTAAGAGAAACGCTCTCCTTGAAAACGTTACTCTTGATGCAGACGGTAAGATTGACTTCGCTGATAAGAGCGTAACAGAAAACACCCGTGTTTCTTACCCAATCGACCACATTAAGAATATTGTACGTCCGATTTCTTCAGCTCCTGCTGCTAAGAACGTTATCTTCCTTTCAGCTGATGCTTTCGGTGTACTGCCTCCAGTATCTATCCTGACACCGGAACAGACACAGTACTACTTCCTTTCAGGATTTACAGCTAAGCTTGCAGGTACAGAACGTGGTATCACAGAACCTACCCCTACATTCTCAGCTTGCTTCGGACAGGCATTCCTTGAGTTACATCCTACAAAGTATGCTGCTGAACTTGTTAAGAAGATGGAAAAGAGCGGAGCTAAGGCTTACTTAGTTAATACAGGTTGGAACGGAACAGGTAAGAGAATCTCTATTAAGGATACTCGTGGTATCATCGACGCTATCCTTTCAGGTGCTATTAAGACAGCTCCTACAAAGCAGATTCCAATGTTCAACTTTGAAGTACCTACAGAACTTCCGGGCGTTGACTCAGGTATCCTTGATCCTAGAGATACATACGCTGATGCTTCTGAATGGGAAACAAAGGCTAAGGATTTAGCTGAAAGATTCAACAAGAACTTCGTTAAGTACACAGGCAACGAAGCTGGTAAGGCTTTAGTAGCTGCCGGTCCTCAGCTTTAATCTGAAACTTCAATTAAATACTATAGGTCTTTGCCTATGATTTACAGCGGCTGTTGCTTTTTAAAGGACCAGCCGCTGTATTTATCTGAATCTATAAATAAAAACACCGAATATCTCTTATTGTAGAGATACTCGGCATTTTGGTCTGACTTTTGTTGAATTTTCGTATTTTGCGGGTTTTTACCGGTCAATTTCCGCTGCGTGTGCAAGTGCCGCATCAATATTGGCACAGAAGTTTTCTTCTCCGACCAGTTCCACAAAGCCTGCTTTTTCCATCATCGCACGCGGCTGTTCCTGTACATGGGAAAGCACCAGCGTAATGCCCTTCTTTTTGCAGATTTCATGAATATTCGTTAATGAGCGCAATGCGGTTACGTCCATTGCCGGTACACCGCGCATACGGATAATAACTACCTTAATGCCCGGTTCTGCTGAAATTTCCAGAAATTTATCTGCGGCGGCAAAGAACATCGGTCCGATAATTTCGTAAACCAGTGTATGCTTTGGCACAACCTTTAAAGAAATCTTATCTGGGTCATTATTTTCATCAATCTCACTTCCAAGGTACTTCCAGCTCTTTACCGCTGTAACATCAGACATTCTCTTTAAGAATAAAAGCGCTGCCAGTACGATACCGACTTCGATTGCCACAACAAGGTCAAATACAACAGTCAGTACAAAGGTAACAAGTAGCACGGCAACATCACTCTTTGGGGATTTGCGCACTAATTTAACAAATTCTCTCCAGCCGCTCATGTTATATGCAACCATAAACAAAATGGCGGCAATCGCAGGCATTGGAATCCATGCGGCATACGGCATTAATACAACAAGTACTAAAAGCAGTGTCACGGAATGAACCATTCCCGCAACCGGTGTTCGTCCACCGTTTTTTACATTGGCTGCGGTTCTTGCAATCGCACCTGTCGCCGGGATACCGCCAAACAGCGCTGATACAATGTTTCCGGCGCCCTGCGCAACCAGTTCCATATTCGGCTTGTGGCGGCTGCCAATCATACCGTCGGATACGACACAGGATAACAGGGATTCAATTCCTGCAAGCACCGCAATTGTCAGTGCATCCGGGAATAAATCACGAATCATGCCAAGACTTATTTTCGGCATGGAAATGCCCGGTACTTTATTGGATATTGTATACAAATCGCCAATCGTCTTTACATTCATGTGAAGCAGCTTTACCATTAAAATTGCTACGATAACTGCAATCAATGACGGTGGAATTTTTTCCGTGACCTTTGGAAACACAATCAGAATCGCAAGGGATACCAGTCCGACAATTAATGCCTGCACCTGAATTGTTCCGATACACGTAACACATTCTTTAACCTTGTCTATGGTTTCCACCGGTGAATATGTAAATGTCAGTCCCAAAAAGTCCTTGACCTGTCCGATAACAATCGTTACGGCAATACCAAAGGTAAAGCCCGATGTAATCGTATACGGAATGAAGCGGATTAAATTTCCGAACTTTAAAAGTCCCATTATAATAAGAAGGATTCCCGCCATAACGGTTGCCACAACAAGACCTTCCATCTGGTGTTCTGCGACAATTCCGGCTACAATCGTTGCAAATGCGGCGGTCGGTCCTGCAATCTGCACACGGCTTCCGCCCAGAAACGAAATGACAAATCCGGCAAAAATTGCCGTGTAAATACCCTGTTCCGGTCCAACACCGGAAGCAAGGGCTAACGCAATCGACAGCGGAAGCGCAATAATCGCCACAATAATACCGGCAATCACGTCTTTTACAAACTGCTCTTTTGAATATCCTTTCATGCAGTCAAACAACTTTGGTACAAACTGATTCATTTTTCTAACCTTTCTCTTTCTTTTCTTTGAAACACGCTGTTATACACCACATCCACGCGTGACAGCATTTCCTCTTACAGGCATGTCCAATTATAAATTTAATGTAAAAATTTTATAAACAAAAAACGTTTCTATTATAGCACACCTGCATAAATTTGCAAGCAAAAAAAGCAGGCCGGAATGTGCCGTCCCTCAAAGGATAAACCTTTTGGGAAACGGTCATTCCGACCCGCTTTATATGTCATACCTTATAAGTCCTGTCTTATATACTATGGCTTTATGTGTTTATAAACCAATACAAATGCACTGCGAGCTGTTTATGACTCAGATTCTACCGCATTATCATTTAAGAAATTCTGTACCTTCTGATACAGCACTTCGTAACCGACTTCTGAATTCATTTCATTGCCGTAGTTGTCTAAGATTTCCTGATAATTTGTGTATCCGTAGTAATCTGCAAGCTGTGCACCCATGTCGTTAATTTCATCGGCAGAAACCGTGATTTTTTCATTCGATGCAATCAGTGTCAGCACCATTTTTTCAAGAAGGTACTGCTGTGCATATTCTACTGCATAATCATTAAAAGCGTCCTGTGATTCAAATCCGTATACCTGTGAAAGATATGAATCTAAATCAGAAATGCCGTAAGATGAACCGTATGAATTAAACTCTGATTCAACATTAGACTTTAATGTATTTACAAGGCTGTCTAATTCTTCCTGCGGATAACCGCTTGGTGTCAGATTTTCGCTGATCTTGGAATAAACTGCCTGATATTTGTCACTTGCAAATGTAGATTCTGCCTGTGATGTCAGGTAATCCTTTACATAGCTTCTTAATTCAGCAACTGTTGTTGCTTCTACGCCGAGTGTAGACGCATTTTCAGCAACCCATGCATCTGTCAAATCCGGCACAGTGCTTTTCTGGATAGACTTTACGGTTACAACGAAAATAACATCTTTTCCCGCAAGGTCAGAGCTTGAGTAGTCTGAAGGGAACGTACACGGAATATTATATTCCTGACCGACTGTCAGACCGATAAGTCCCTGGTCTAAATCGGTAATAAACTTGCCTGAACCGATGGTATAGCTGGCATCCGTTGCTGTACCGCCTGAGAACGCTTCTCCGTTTAACAGACCGCTGTAATCAAGCTTTACCGTATCGCCGGAAGCCGTCACGCCTTCTGTAACCGTTTCTGTTGTAGCTGTCTGTGATAATAACTTTGAAATGTAGCTTTCTACGTCATCATCAGATACCGTAAGAGATGAACGGTCTACAGATACTTCAACGCCCTTGTAATCCGGCAGTGTTACATACTGCTTGTAAACATCTGCATTGGATGTAATTGTTCCTGCATATTCTTCTGCTGTAACCTCTTTATTTACTGTAGATGCCGCATTATCCTGTGATGTCTTCTTGCCTCCGCAGGCTGTCAGGGACACTGCTAAAGATGCGGCAAGCATAACACCGAAAAATCTTTTTTTCATAAATCAAATTTCCTTTCGTTTCATCATTCCTATATTTTGATGTGTCACAATTTTACATGACTATATTGTTATAGCATAAATCATGATAAAAAAAAAGCCGTTTCACATTTTTTTCATGATTCCGGCGCAATTCTTCTTAATTTTTATAGATTTTATACGAAATATCCGCTATAATCATTTTGTTATGAAAATATTTTTTAGAAAAATGAAAACGGCTTTTTTTACACCGCTGCTGATACTCTGCATGCTTTCGACCTGCGGCTGCCAGACACGGCTCTCTGACCCGGTCACCGTCACCGGATATAAGCTCAATACTTATGTACAGATTTCTTCCTATATAAATGTATCCAAATCCGTTTTAAACGGCTGTCTGGATTTGTGCGATACGTATGAACAGCTCTGCTCCCGTACTTTAGAGAGCAGTACGCTTTATGCCGTGAACCACCACCAGACCGATGAAATTCCGGCAGAGCTTGGTGAGCTGATTGCCACCGGCTTAGACTACTGCCGCATTTCCGGCGGTGCGTTTGATATCACTATCGGAAGTGTCTCACAACTCTGGGATTTTACCGCAGAACAGCCGGCCGTTCCGGATGCTGCCGCCATTGCCAATGCATTGCAATATGTCGATTATACAAAAGTGGAACTTACACCGCTTGAGAACGGCAATTACCGCATTACCATGCCGGAGGGTACGATATTGGATCTCGGTGCGATTGCAAAGGGCTATATTGCGGATAAGATCAAAGATTATCTGTTAGCACACGATGTCACAAGTGCCATGATTAATCTGGGCGGCAATGTGCTGTGTGTCGGCGGAAAAAGTGACTCAAAGGATTTTACGGTCGGTGTAAAAAAGCCATTTACACAAAGCAATGAACTTTTGCTGACGTTAAATCTGCGGGACTGCTCTGTGGTGTCTTCCGGCACGTATGAACGGTATTTCTATGAAAATGATACCTTTTATCATCACATTTTAAATCCCGCAACCGGTTATCCTTACGACAACCGGCTGACAGATGTCACCATACTCTCTGCCGTTTCGCTGGACGGCGACTGTTTAAGCACCACGTGTTTTGCACTGGGGTTAGACGACGGTCTGGCACTCATTGAATCGCTGGACAATATCGAAGCCGTCTTTGTCACCACGGATGGAAGCATTTACTATTCCAGCGGCATGAGCCGGTATCTGAATGAGTGATACCGCAAATAAAAATTTGGAGGAAAAATCCTCTCCTCGCTTTAGGAGAAATGTGAGTAAACTCACATAGGATTTTCCTTCGGAAAACATGGAGGATTATATGATTCGTTCTTTTCTTGTTATTGTGTTCCTAATCCTGTTCTTTATCTTCAGCCTGATTGCGCTGCCGGTTGAATGGGTTATCGGAAAATTCAATCCCGATGTAAAGGCAGTTTCTTCCCTGCGGATTGTGCAGGGCGCTTTTCACATCATTTTATTTTTAGCCGGTGTGCATACAACTGTGACCGGACTGGAAAATATCCCGGACGATGAGCCGGTTTTATTTATCGGAAACCACCGCGGATTTTTTGATGTGATTATTTCTTATACGTATATGAAACGTCCGACCGGATTTGTTGCCAAAAAGGAAATGAAAAAGGCGCTGATTATCCGCCGCTGGATGGACAATTTATTCTGTCTGTTCTTAGACCGTGAAAATATGAAGGAAGGCTTAAAAACCATTTTAAAGGGAATTGACTACATTAAAGACGGCAAATCCATTGTTATTTTTCCGGAAGGCACACGCAATAAAGGCGAAGGTGTTCAGGATTTCCACGCCGGAAGCTTTAAATTTGCAGAAAAAACAGGCTGTAAGATTATTCCGATGGTACAGACCAATACCGACTGCATTTTTGAACGTCAGTTTCCGCGCTTAAAGGCAACACACACCACGCTCGCTTTCGGCAAACCGATTGATGTTAATTCTTTCCCAAAGGAAGAACGCAAAAAAATTGCCGCCTATACGCATGATGTCATTGTAGAAATGTATGAAAAAGAATAACTTTTTTCTTTTCAAATACGGGCATATATGCTATACTTTTATAGATATTTTAATAATTTAGGAGGACGATACTATGCCAGTCTGGGGAATCGTTTTATTAGTAATTTTCGTCATTTTACTTGCCGTATTTATCGGTTTAATGATTTTTGGAAACAAGCTCCGTAAACAGCAGGACGAACAGCAGGCGCAGATTGATGCGGCAAAGCAGGTGATGTCCATGTTAATCATTGATAAAAAGAAGATGAAGCTTAAAGATGCCAATCTTCCAAAGATGGTTTTAGAGCAGACACCAAAGTATCTGCGCGGCAGTAAGATGCCTATTGTAAAAGCTAAAATCGGACCGAGAATCATGACACTTATGGCAGACCCGAAGGTTTTTGACCAACTTCCGGTTAAGGCCGAAGTCAAAGCTGAAGTCAGCGGTATTTACATTACAGGAATCAAATCTGTACGCGGCGGTAAAGTCGTTGCAGAACCGGCTCCGAAGAAAAAAGGACTTAAAAAATTTTTCAGTAAGAACAAATAATTGATTTACATAAGGGCTGTTGCAGAAAGTATTCCTATTTTTTGCACAGCCCTTTCATCTAATTGAGTGCCATGTATCCGATGATACATAAGAATGGAGGATTTATGCGTAATCTCACACTTTTAACAGATTTATATGAACTGACTATGATGCAGGGATATTTTAAAACCGAAAATAACCGCACTGTTATTTTCGATGCCTTTCACAGAAAAAATCCATGTGACGGCGCTTATGCGATTTCCTGCGGCTTAGAACAGGTCATTGACTACATTAAGAATCTTCATTTTACAGAAGATGATATTGCATACCTGCGTAGTCTGTCTATCTTTGATGAAGACTTTCTGGAATATTTAAGTAACTTCCACTTCACAGGTGATATTTATGCCATTCCGGAAGGTACGGTCATTTTCCCGCGTGAACCGATTGTCAAGGTCATCGCACCGATTATGGAAGCACAGCTTGTTGAAACGGCTATTTTAAATATTATCAACCACCAGAGTTTAATTGCCACAAAGGCCGCCCGTGTCTGCTACGCCGCAAAGGGTGACGGTATTATGGAATTCGGTCTACGCCGCGCACAGGGCCCGGACGCCGGTATTTACGGTGCAAGAGCCGCTGTTATTGCAGGCTGTGTCGGTACGAGCAACGTCCTGACCGGTCAGATGTTTGGTGTGCCAGTAAAGGGAACACACGCCCACAGCTGGATTATGAGCTTTCCGGATGAATATACTGCATTTAAAACCTATGCCGATTTGTATCCGGATGCGTGTATCCTGCTTGTCGATACGTATGACACCCTGCGTTCCGGTGTACCGAATGCGATTCGCGTATTTAAGGAAATGCGTGAAAAAGGCATTGATTTAAAGGGCTACGGTATCCGTCTGGATTCCGGCGATTTAGCTTATCTGACAAAGAAAGCGCGTAAAATGTTAGACGATGCCGGATTTGAAGATGCCATTATTTCCGCTTCCAGCGACTTAGACGAATATCTGATTGACTCCTTAAAGACACAGGGTGCGGCGATTACTTCATGGGGTGTCGGAACCAATCTGATTACTTCTAAGGACAACCCGGCATTCGGCGGTGTTTATAAGCTTGCCGCAGTGATGGGCGATGACGGCACATTTATTCCGAAAATCAAGCTGTCCGAAAATTCAGAGAAAATCACAAATCCGGGCAACAAGACGGTTTACCGTGTCTACGATGCCGACGGCATGATTAAAGCGGATTTAATCGCGCTGGCCGATGAAACGTATGATGAATCACAGCCTCTGCTTTTATTTGACCCTGTGGAAACGTGGAAAAAGACACTGATGGAACCGGGCGAGTATTCTATGCGTGAGATTATGGTGAAAGTATTTGATAAGGGCGAGTGTGTTTACGATTCGCCAAATGTCATGGACATTCAGAAATATTGCAAACAGGAGCAGGCAACGCTTTGGGATGAATCCAAGCGGCTGATTAATCCTCAGGTTGTTCATGTCGATTTATCACAGAAGCTTTATGATTTAAAGCAGGAACTCCTGCACAATTACGGACGGGAAAAGCTGTAGCAATACGGCTTCCCGCCCTTTTTTAATTTGCTTTTCTATTTTTCCAGTGTATTTAACAGTTCATACAGAAGCGTATACAACTGTGCAGCTTTTTCCTGCGGAAGTGCCGCGCATGCCATCATTTTCTGCGGAATCAGCACCGCTTCGTCTTTTAAGTCTTCTCCCTTTGGCGTAATGGCGGCAATTAACACCCGCTCGTCTTCTTCGCTTCGGGTATGTGTCACATAGCCTTTCTGCTCTAATTTTTTTAAGAGCGGCGTGAGTGTTCCGGAATCTAAAAACAGGCATTTGCCCAGTTCCTTGACACTGATTTGCTTTTTTTCCACAGCACCATCATGGCGATGTACTGTGTATAGGTTAAATCTATTTTTTCAAGAAATGGTGTATACCGCTTGATAATCTCTCTGGAGCAGGCATACAGCGGAAAACACAGCCCGCCGGACATTTCATGATTATCTGACGGACTGTGTTTTAACTCATTTTTTACTTTTGATTCTGCTCAAGCTGTTCCAGCTTTTCCGCCATTTCCCGTAACCGGTGTCTGACTGCTTCCAGTTCTTCTTTTTGTGTGTCAATGGTTGCTTTCTGTGAATCAATCGTTTCCTGCTTTGCTTCCAATTCTTCCTTCTGCGTGTCAATCTTTTCCTTCTGAACATCAATCGTATCCTGCATTTCATCTATCATGTACTGCACCGTATTTCTATCCAGTTGAATCAATTCCTTTGAAAACATTTCCATCACCTTTTCCACATTCTGGCACATGACATAAATTTCTTCGTACATTTCTTTAAACTCCGGGTACTGACTGATTAGTTTAATGATAATCTCCGGTTCGTCTTTACTTAGAAATGTGAGCCACGCTTCTGTCTTATTCCTAAGATTATTGTGGGTGATTCCACGGAAAATGTCAAGCGGTATGAACACATATTTTTGCAGTAATTCCAGTTCCAGACCTGTGTCTGACTGCTGTTTGAAGTTGTGAATGTAGTTTTGTGGATATTCATGAAATTCTTTGATACTTGTTTCAAAGAATACGATCGTATAGACGGATTTTATATCCTTATAACTGAAGGCTTTTTTCTTTTCGCCTTTGACCCTTTTATACTGTCTGAGCAGTAAATCCGAGGAATAACAGGCACTTCTCTGTCCCGGAAATCTGTATCCGATTTTCTGGACTTCGACATTTGCAAGACTGGTATCAGCAAGTTCCACTAAGATGTCCATAATCAACAGCGACTGTTCATCGGCTAGCCTTGTAGAATCTCCCGGAAGCACTCTTTTTATCGTAACACTCTGCCCCAATAAAAGGGATAGTAATTCGTTGAGCCGCTCCGGTGTGTTTTCGGGATTCATTATTTCTTTAAAGAAGGCATCATATAAAACTTTCACACCTTTGACCCCTGTGCAGTAATCTAAAAATTCTTCCTGCTGTTCTTCGTCCCATTCCCGATATTTTTCTAAAAGTTTTGGATTCTCGCGGATTTCTCTTTTAATATCCTCCCGCTCACGAATCATCGGAAAATACTGTTTTAATTTTGTTGTGCTTTTTGGCAATCGCATCGCCCCTTTCTTTCGCATTTTATTCATCATTCAACAATATTTATAAATATTGTTGATGTATATAATATACTTCATATAATAAACCTTGTCAATATATTTTTTACACTATACAAATAGCATTTAAAACCATTTTCCTCCGTCCTGACAAAGCCACTTTGATACAAAAAGAGCAGACACAAAAATTCCTTCTGTATCTGCTCTCTATCTGCTTTTTAACACTTTATCACAAAACCGTATCAACAAAATTCATGATAAAATCATTAGACGAATTATTCTACTGTATAAATCCAGCCCTTAGGTGCTTCTAGCTTGCCCATTTGAATACCTGTTAAAGTATCGTACAGCTTCTGGATTGTAGGACCCATCTTTTCCATACCGCTTGGCATGCAGATTTCCTTGCCGTGGTCAACAATCTTACCAACCGGTGAGATAACAGCTGCTGTACCGCAAAGACCACATTCTGCAAAATCCTTTACTTCTTCCAGTGTAACTTCACGTTCTTCAACCTTCAGTCCTAAAATTTCCTTCGCAACATATACGAGTGAACGACGTGTAATAGAAGGAAGAATACTGCTTGACTTTGGTGTTACAACTGTACCGTCTTTTGTAACGAACAGGAAGTTTGCACCGCCTGTTTCTTCTACCTTTGTTCTTGTTGCCGGGTCTAAGTACATATTTTCTGCGTAGCCTTCTTTATGTGCTGTTACGATTGCATGTAAGCTCATGGCATAATTTAAACCGGCCTTGATATGACCTGTTCCGTGAGGTGCTGCTCTATCGAAATCAGATACCTTAATTGTAAGAGGCTTTGCGCCGCCCTTGAAATACGGACCAACCGGTGTTGTAAGAATTCTGAACTGATATTCATCAGCCGGCTTTACACCGATAACCGGATTGCTGCCGAACATATATGGACGGATGTATAATGTAGCGCCTGAACCAAATGGCGGTACCCATGCTGCATTTGCCTTTACTGTATCTGTAACAGCCTGTACAAACTTGTCTACAGGGAATGGCGGCATTTCCAGTCTTTCGCAGGAATCATGCATTCTCTGTGCATTGAGGTCCGGACGGAACATAACAATATGACCGTCTTCTGTTGTATAAGCCTTTAAACCTTCAAAACAAGTCTGTGCATACTGAAGTACACCTGCACACTCATTTAACACGACCTTATCATCATCTGTAATGACTCCGTCATCCCACGCTCCGTCTTTATAATTTGCTACAAATCTTTTATCTGTCTTTACATAACCGAATCCAAGATTTGCCCAGTCAAGATTTTTCTTTTCCATCTTCATTACTCCCTTTCGCGTCTAGTCGGATTGTTACGAAATGATATCTTTTACTTCATTCCACGCAATTCTTAACAGTTATTTTACTGCGATACCTTGTGAAAGTCAATATCCCAGTTTCTGCATTTTTAGGAAGTTTCATCATTTTATTCCCGATCTAATAATGACTGATAAAATGCCGCATAATCTTCACGTTGTTCTGCCGTAAACGCAATGGCAGTTCTTGGGTGCTGGTTCTGCTGTCCTGTCAGCATATACTGTACATCACAGCCCCATACAAGCCCTGTCTTCTTTAACGGAAGCATCTGGTTCTGTAAAAATTTTAATACCGGATTCAAACTGTACTTCGGATTTCTAAGGAAGCCTAACAGCAGTTCCATGTTGCAGTTTCCTGCACCGCGTCCCATGCCGCTCATCGTTGCATCCAGATAGCTGACACCTACGGTGCAGGCTTCAATCGTATTTGCAAATGCAAGCTGCTGGTTGTTGTGTGCATGGATACCGACCTTCTTGCCGTATTTTTCTGCAACCTTCAAATACTTATCCGCCAGTCTGCGGATCTGTTCCGGATATAAAGAACCATAGCTGTCAACCAGATAAATCGTGCCGACCTCGCTCTGTGCCAGTAAATCCAGTGCCAGATCCAGCTCAGATTCTGCCGCTGTGGAAACTGCCATAATATTAATCGTGGTTTCATAGCCCATCTCCGCACAGTAATGAATCATCTCGATTGCCGCCGGAATTGTATTAATATAAGTAGCAATACGAATCATGTCAATCACGCTGTCTGTCTTTGGAATAATATCTTTTTTATAATCGGTACGTCCGACATCTGCCATAACGGAAATCTTTAAATCGGTGTTGTTATCACTGACAATATCACGGATATCCTGCTCATCACAAAACTTCCACTTGCCGAATTCCTTAACGTCAAAAATTTCCTTTGAAGCCTTATAACCGAACTCCATGTATTCTACACCTGCTGCCACGTTGGCGGTATATAAATTTCTTACAAATTCATCGTCAAAATAAAAATTGTTGACCAATCCTCCGTCTCTGATTGTACAATCAACGACCTTAATATCCGGTCTGTAAGAAATTAATTCGCCCTTCTGTTCCATTTCCTTTTCCTCCAATATCTGCTTTTGTTTTATTTTTCACTTTAAAGCGTTAAACTTTAACGTATTATAGCACACTTTTTTCAAAATGCAAACCCCTTTCAGAAGAATCCTTTCCAAAATGCTTTATAACCGATTTACGTCAGCTGCTGCATATCCTTTACCAGGGCTTTTAATCCTGCCAGATATTCCTGCGCATTGCTGAATTTCTTCTTTGTCACCCTCCAGACAAATTTCGGTTCCGGACTGCTGATAAACCGCACCGCACCGCCGTATCCGGCTACGAAATTTTCGATTTTATCCCCCTGAATGTCCGCTTTCGGATAAATCTTCATGACCGTCCGCCACTGCAATGCCCCCGGTGTTTCGTCCGTTCCGCCCTGAATCTCGGTAATGCCGATTTTGTGTGCCATAGACTTAACCAGTGCAATATTTAAAAGATTGGCGGCACTTGCCGGCAGACTGCCGTAACGGTCACCGAGTTCGTCGCACATATCCGACAGTTCCTCCTCGCTTTCAATACCCGCAATCCGCTTGTAGACATCCAGCTTCTGATATTCGCTCTTAATATAAGAAGACGGAATAAATGCATCTACATTCAAATCCACATTTGTTTCAAAACCGTATTCATTTTTAATGCCCTTCAAATCATTCACCGCCTGATTGAGCATTTTACAGTACAAATCATATCCAACCGCCGCCATATGCCCATGCTGTGAGCGTCCAAGCACATTTCCTGCGCCACGGATTTCAAGGTCTTTCATCGCAATCTTAAAACCGGAGCCGAAATCCGAAAATTCACGAATCGCACTTAAACGTTTCTCTGCCACTTCCGTGAGCATTCTGTCCCTGCGGTACAATAAAAATGCATAGGACGTTCTGCTGCTTCGTCCGACACGCCCGCGTAACTGGTAAAGCTGTGAAAGCCCGAATTTATCCGCATCTTCGATAATCATGGTATTGACATTTGAAATGTCCACACCGGTTTCGATAATCGTGGTTGAAATTAAGACATCAATTTCTCCGTTGATAAATTCGTACATGATTTTTTCAAGCATACGTTTTTCCATCTGACCGTGTGCATAGGCGACATTGGCCTCCGGCACCAGTTCCTCAATGTGTGCCGCCACCTCATCAATGCTGCGGACACGATTGTATACAGAATACACCTGTCCGTTTCTTGCCAGCTCTCTGTGAATCGCCTCCCGGATCATTTCATCGTTATGTTCCGTTACAAAGGTCTGTATCGGCACGCGGTCTGTCGGCGGTTCTTCCAGTACACTCATATCACGGATACCGACAAGGCTCATATGCAGTGTTCTAGGAATCGGGGTCGCACTGAGCGTCATGACATCCACATCATTTTTTAATTTCTTAATCTTTTCCTTATGGGTTACACCAAAACGCTGTTCCTCATCAATAATCAACAGTCCCAGGTCCTTAAACTCCACGTCCTTGGATAACAGTCTGTGTGTACCGATTACAATATCTACAAAACCTTTTTTTAACTCGGAAATACTTTCCTTGATTTCCTTGCTTGTACGGAAACTTGACAGCTGTGCCACCGTCACCGGAAAATTTTTCATCCGCTGTTCAAAGGTGTTGTAAATCTGCTGGGCAAGAATGGTTGTCGGCACAAGATATGCCACCTGCTTGCCCTCCTGTACCGCTTTAAATGCCGCACGGATTGCGACTTCAGTCTTGCCATAGCCGACATCACCGCAGATTAAACGGTCCATAATGCGGGTACTTTCCATATCACGCTTGGTGTCTTCTATCGCCGTCAGCTGATCCTGCGTTTCCTCATACGGAAACATTTCTTCAAATTCCCTCTGCCATACGGTATCCGGTCCAAACTGATAACCCTTTTCCTTCTGCCGCGCCGC
>ULQC01035169.1_pt1 | contig 14078 bp, 13 predicted proteins | sample 1954091 | NCBI WGS metagenome assembly ULQC01 (sample SAMEA4835645, study PRJEB28245) | human gut metagenome | biome: gut microbiome; material: fecal sample | place: Denmark | collected 2008
AATGGCTATTTATCAACTGTTTGTTGTGACATAGCCTTTCAAATTTGGAATTTTTAAAACCATGCAAAACCGCATTGGCAATACTGCCTACGCCGGACTGCATCGGCAGCATCTCTTTCGGAATAAGCCCGCGTTTTTGCTCGGTTTCCAAAAAGTCAATCAAATTCTCGGCAATTTTTATGGTTGCGCCTTCCGGAGCGGAAAGGTTTCTTACATGATCGGGAATATCGGACTCTACAATACAGGTAATTTTATCAAGCCCGCATTCTACATAATTGGTGCCGATGCGGTCACCTGCATGATAAATAGGAATTTCGCGTCTGTACGGCGGTTTGGGCTGAATGTAAATATCGTGCATGCCTTCAAGTTCCAGCGGCTGGGCGGTGTTGACTTCAACAATTACTTTTTTGGCATGTTTAACAAAAATCGGCGTGTTCCCGACGCCCGGACCTAAAATGAGATTGCCGTCCTCGGTAATTGCAACAGCTTCAACTATCGCTACATCGACATCGCCAAAGAAACCATAGTTAACCATCTGGCCGAACTGGCTCAGATGAATGTCTATATATTTAATGGTCTGTTCATTAATGCCTTTCTGCATGGAACGGTTAGAATATGCATAGTAAGGCACGCGGCTTGCAATCCCGTCCACTTCTGCCAGGGCTTCTTCAATTTCCGGTCCTACGGAAGCGCCGGTCCACAGATTAATGCGGCATTTTTTGCCTGCTTTAATCTGTTTGGCCAGGGCCAGAGTAGTTTCTTTAGGATAACCGGATGGGGTAAAACCGCTGGTACCAACGTTCATCCCGTCTTTAATAAGGGCAGCGGCCTCTTCCGGCGTTACGATTTTGTCGAACAGCTTAGGGTTTCTAAGCCTTGTCTTATCTAACATCTTCTTCATCCCTCCATACTTCAACTTGAGAAGTTTAACCCTTAAAATAGATGCAGGCTTTACCGTTGAAGCGCTTTTATTGCAAGCAGCGTTTTGTATTTTTGTTTAAAGCACTTAGCGGCTACATCTTTCATCTATTTTAAGGGAGCTTCTGAACTTACTTGTACTATAACATTTTTCGATGTATAATAAAAATATCAAATTCTCATTGTTGCTATAACTTTTGTCTATGGATGAAGGAGGGAATCATTCGTGAACATTGAATATTATAAAAATTTTGTTAAAATCGCTGAATTAGGCAACATTTCCTTAGCCGCTAAAGCACTGCTAATTGCCCAGCCTTCTTTAAGCAAGCAAATTCAAACTTTAGAAAAAGATTTTGGCACTGCTTTATTAAAAAGAAATGCCCGCAATGTCGAACTGACCACTGCAGGCGAAATTTTTTACCATAAAGCAAAACTGATTTGTGAAATCGACAATATCTGCCACGACGAAATCCATACCAGCGTTATCGGCAATCGCGGCAAGCTGAAAATAGGCATTACTATTTCCTATCCGGACTGGTATATCGAAGACTTATTTAAAGACTTTTCTGATTTATTTCCCCAAATTACTTATGATATACGCGAGGATTCTTCCGACCGCCTTATGGAGCTCTTGCGGCAGGGAATTATTGAAGTCGCCTTCATCAGGACTCCTTTGCACATTAATCCTATGTTTATGTCTTTTGGCGGCATTGAAGAAAACTTTATGGCCGTTTACCATAAAAATAATCCCTGGCTGTCCCAGGATGTAGAATCAATCAGCATTACGCAGCTGAAGGATGTACCGTTAAGCATTTCCCACGGTTTTAAAGAGCGCGTGGAGCAAATGTTCAACGAAGCAGGCTTTGAACCCAATATCCTGAGCATTAACTCCTCCCGCACAACAACATTAATGTGGGCACGCATGGGCAAAGCAGTCGGGCTTGTTACTACGGACAGTTTTAAAAAGCTGGAATTAACACCGGCTATGATTTGCCGGCCGATAACAGGCGTTAACACCATAGCGCAGCGTTCTTTTGTCACCCTGAAAAACGCTAATCTTTCTGCCGTAACCAAAACTTTTATTAACTTTGCCGTCGGTAAAACTATATTCTAAGCTAATTTATTTTATATTATTTATAATTTTAGGCTTATAAGTTTTTTGAATATTAAAAATCAATCTTATAAAACAAAAGAGGAATACCGAAAAAGGTATTCCTCTTTTGCATTTAGTTTATAGTTTTTAACTATGGCTTATATTATTCGTTGGCTTTGTACCAGAACGGACGGATAAAATGCAGATAACATACTTCGCCCGTTTCCGGACCGGGGTCGCGGCGGCCAATCTGTACACGAACTTCCTGATCGCCTATTTTAACAAGGTAATCAATAATTTCCCCCAGGTAAGCTTTGCGCATTACCTCGCCGCGTACTGCATTGGCGTCATTTTCATTGGTAAAACGTATTTCGGTCGGGCGGCTGGCAAGGTTGAATACCTCTTCGCCTTTCATGCGTTCCGGCACTACAAGGCCGCCGGGCAGCGGATGCGCCGAGCCTTTAATGTGCGCCACGCCGTTGTTCCACACAACATCGGTAAAGCTGGATACGCCGATGAAGCTGAAAACAAATTTATTAGCCGGATGGTTGTAAACATCAAGCGGCGAATCAATCTGCTGCATTACGCCCAGCTTCATAACAAGAATGCGGTCAGAAAGCGCCATGGCTTCCGACTGGTCGTGCGTAACGTAAATAATGGAAAAACCGTATTTACGCTGCAAGTCTTTAATTTCAAAGCGCATTTCCTCACGCAGATGCGGGTCAAGGCTCGAAAGCGGTTCGTCAAGCAGCATAACATCAGGGTTAATGGCAAGCGCACGCGCCAACGCAACACGCTGTTTGCCGCCGCCGGAAAGGCTTGCCGGACTTTCGTTGGCTGATTTTAAAAGGTTTGTTGCCGTAAGCGCGTCTTTAGTGCGCTGCTCAATTTCTGCCGCAGGCAGTTTGCGCAGCCTCAGCGGAAAAGCAACATTTTCATAAACGCTCATATGCGGCCATACGGCAAAAGCCTGAAACACCATGCCGAAATTGCGGTTTTCTGGCGGTGTGTAATGATGCTTTTTAGGAGATGACAACAGACGGTCGCCAACCCATACTTCGCCGTCACTTAAATCCTCAAAGCCTGCCACCATACGCAGGGTAGTTGTTTTTCCGCAGCCGGAAGGACCAAGCATGGAGAAGCACTCGCCTTTGCCGATTTCAAGGTTCAGGTTATCTACGGCAGTAACATTGCCAAAGCGTTTTGTAACGTTAACTAAGCGTATATAAGACATGACGGTTACTCACTCACTTTCTTGGTAAAATGGTTAATCAGCATCTGCCCGCAGACGATGATGATAAGGGCGATACCAGCCAGCGCGGTACTCATAACGGTTTCTCCGTCCTCGTTAAGAGTATAAATGGCAACGCCGATAGTTCTTGTGGTAGGCGCATACAGCATAATGGATACCGTAAGTTCACGCAGTGCCGGCAGGAAGATTAAGAAGAACGCGCTAATCATACCCGGGCGAACCAGCGGAATAACAATATCTTTTAATGACTGCCACATGGTAGCGCCGCAGGAACGCGATGCTTCCATCAAAGAATCGTGTACCTGTTCCAGCGCGGCACTGTTAGCCTTTAAGCTGAATGCCATGTAGCGGGCAATATAGGCAACGAGGATAATCCAAACCGTGTTATACAGGTTGATGCCGAATTTACCGCTCCACGCCAGGATAACGCCCAGCGCGATAACGGAGCCCGGTACGGAGAACGGCAGCATGCCGAGGAATTCCAGAATGCCTTTGCCGCGTACTTTCATCTTAACAATAACGTAAGAAATCATTACGCCTGCAAACATGGTAATAACTGCTGCTGCAAGGCCTAAAGTTACGCTGTTGAAGATAGCGTCTTTGGTTACTTCGTATTCAAACAGAATGTATTTGTAGTTATCAAGCGACAGGTTTTCCCAAGTAAGCGGCAAACCGTAAGTGCTTACGCCGCCAACGAGGAAAATAACCACGGTAGGCAGAAGAATGGTAAAGCCAATATAAGCCAGGCAGAAGAACAGCAGCGGATAACGCAGCCCGCGCAGTTTCAGTTCCATCGGGCGGAAGCTCTTGCCGCCGATAATCTGATAATGGCCGCGGCTCAAAACCTTCTGCTGTGCCCAGATGATAAGCGCAGCCGTTACAACAAGCACCGTTGCAAGTACCGTACCGGTACGGATAGAATCGAAGCTGCCGCCGCTCTGGTGAATTTTTTCGTAAATAAGTGTCGGGATGTTGTAAATGCCCTGCTCAATGCCAAGTACCGCAACCGTGCCGAAATGTGCCATGGAGTACAGCATTATCAGCAGCGCGCCCGACATAATTGAAGGCAGCACCAGCGGAATGGTAATTTTGCGGGTAATGGTAAACAGCCCTGCACCGGAAATACGCGCCGATTCTTCCAAAGTCGGGTCCATACGCTCCAGTGCGCCGCAAACCTGTATAAATACAAACGGGAATAAGTACATAACTTCTACCAGGCTGATGCCGAAGTAGCTGTAAATATTAAATACAGGTTCCGTAAGGCCAAAGGTTTCCATAAAGAACGTATTAATATAGCCGGAGTTCGGAGAAAGAAGCATCTTCCACGCCAAAGCGCCGATAAAGCTCGGCAGCATAAACGGCACAAGGAACAGGCTCTTCATAAAAGTTTTATACGGCAGGTCGGTACGGGTAACAAGCCACGCAAAAAACGTGCCTACAATCGTACTGCCAATCGTCGTCATGCTGGCGATAATCAGCGAGTTTTTCAATGCCTGGAAAGTTTCAGGCTCTGTAAGTACAGCGTAAAAGTCGCTGCTGTTAAAAGTGCCGTCAACAAAAAAGGCGTTAAACAGAATTAAAAGTACAGGCCACGCAACAAAAATAACCAGTACGGCAATAGAAATTAAAAGAATTATCTGGGCTACGCCAAAACCGGAATCTTTTTTAATTGTACTCATAATTCTTCCACCTCCTTCAGCTGAGCCGCATCAAACCAGTGCAGGGCACGGAAATTAACCACACATTCCTCGCCCTCGTTAAACATCAGCCCTTCGGAAATCGCTTCATGCGTTACAATTTCCGTACGCAGATGTTCACCGTCAATTTCAATCATATAGTCCATGGTTGCGCCAAGGAAGTTGGCACGTTTAATAACGCCCTTCAAGCCTGTGCCGCCGCGGGTAATAATAACATCCGACGGGCGGAAAGCCGCAACCCAGTTTTTAATGCCGCTGCCCTGCGGTTTTTCCCACGGCACCTGCTGCGTGCCGCTGCCGACAAGGTAAGCGCCGTTTTCTTCGCGCACGCCAAGGAAATTGGCAATGCCCATAAATTTAAAAATAAACAAATCGGCAGGTTTTTCAAAAATTTCGTACGGCGTGCCAATCTGGCGGATATTACCGTTGTTGTCCATAATGGCAATGCGGTCGCTGATGGCAAGCGCAACTTCCTGGTCATGCGTTACATACATAACCGTTATGCCGAACTGGCGCTGCAAAGCCTTAATCTCAAAGCGCATTTCCTCACGCAGGTTAGCGTCAAGGTTGGAAAGCGGCTCATCCAGAAGCATAACCGAAGGGTCCGCAACCAGTGCGCGCGCCAGAGCAACACGCTGCTGCTGGCCGCCGGAAAGCTCTGAAGGCAGGCGCTTGTCGAGCCCTTTCATGCCGACAATATCAATCATTTTCATTACTAATTTATCAATTTCTTCTTTCGGGCGTTTTTCCATTTTCAGTGGATACGCAATGTTATCGTAAACCGTCATGTGCGGCCAAACCGCATAATCCTGGAACACAATGCCCAAACCGCGCCTTTCGGGCGGAATATACTCACCGCTGGCGCTGTCGGCAACAACGGTATTATCAATAATAATACGGCCTTCATCCGGAACTTCATGCCCGGCAATAAGGCGTATCAAAACCGTTTTGCCGCAGCCGGAAGGGCCGAGCAGAGTAAAGCACTCGCCTTTTTTTATGCCAAGGTCAAGGCCTTTATGTACCTGATGCTTGCCGTAGGCTTTGGCAACGCCTTCAACCTTAATGATATCTTCCATAAGGCAACCTCCTGTAAATGTATTAACTGCAAAAACGGCGAAACGGGCAACCCCGCTCCGCCGCCTTTCTTAGCCCATTATTTAATTAGCCTTCTTATGCCGGAACTACTGTTTCATCTGCATAATGTCAGAGAATTTCTTAATGGTGTCTTCTTTGGTTTTAATTGCTTCAATGTAGTCAATCTTAATGGATTTTTCCAAAGCTTCTTTCGGAGCAGGCAGATTGAATTTAGCCGGAATTTCTACATCTTCACGTACAGGAATGGTGCCCTGCTGTGCAACGAGAGTCTGTGCTTCTTTGCTGAGCAGATAATCTACAAACTTTTTAGCTGCTTCAGCTTTGGCGCTGTCTTTAAAAATAGCAACCGGGCTCGGAACTACCAGCATTTCGGGCGGATAGCAAAGCTGCAGGTGTGCGCCTTTTTCGATTTTAGCATTGGTAATATAGTCTACTGCCAAAGCTGCGGAAAGTTCGCCGGAAGCAGTATCGTCGATAACCTGGCCGGAGCCTTTGCCGATACGGCCGCCGTTGGCTTTAATGTCTTCAAAGAATTTCCAGCCGAACTGTTTTTCCAGAAGCGCAACGCTCATGTAAGAAGTACCGGAAAGAGCCGGGTTGGCAATGCCGAAACGGTCTTTAAAATCAGGTTTCATCAAATCAGACCACTGGGTAGGAGCGGTTTTAATTTTATCGGTATTAATAACAATGCCAAGAGTACCAAGGCGTGCTGCATGGAAAGAACCGTCATAATCGCTGAACGGATTTACGGTTTCGGGTTCAACAGGGCTCTTGTAATTTAAAAGAATGCCTTCGTTTTTCATGTTATAGAAGTCAGGAACTTCACTTGTCCAGATAACGTCGGCCAAAATTTTGCCGCTCTGGCGTTCTGCGGCAATTTTAGCCATCAGCTTGCCTGCACCGGCAGACTGGTAATCAACATCAATGCCGGGGTTAGCTTTTTTAAAGCCGTCTACAATGCCTTTAATAAGCGATTCTTTCATGGATGTGTAAACGATGAGTTTTTGGCTGTCATTGGCAGCTTTCTTTTCTTCTCCGCCGCCGCAGCCTGCAACCAGCATCATTAACAGCATCATCACAGAAAGCAGCCACAACGTTGTTTTCTTTAACATCATAAAACCTCCTTAATTTTCCTGCCCTGCGTAACGCCAAGGCAGCTTAAAATATTGTGCGTCAAAATAAAAGTTAAAAATTTAACTGTATTTTTACTTTTATTTAACTAATATTTAACATTAATTTAACACATTATTCAGAAAAATGCAAACACATCTGTCTTTTATTTTGTATACAAAAATTTTCCGTATCAAATGATACATTTGGCCAAAAACGGGCAGCGCATAATAAAAAAGCTGCCGCTAATAACGGCAGCCCTGCATAAGCCTTCCTTATTTAATTTACTGACCGGATGTTAATTTTAAGCCAATAATGCCTGTTAAAAGCATTGCCACAAAAAATAAACGCACCAGCGTAACAGGTTCCTTAAACAAAATAACGCCCACTATAACGGCGCCCAGCGCACCAATGCCAGTCCAGATGGCATAAGCCGTGCCCATTGGCAGCGATTTAACCGCATGTGCCAAAAACCAGAAACTGAAACCCATGCCGATAAAGGTTAAAACCGTAAACATTACATTGGTAAATCCGTGCGAATACTTTAAACAGGTAGACCATACAACCTCAAAAATACCAGCTATAAATAAATCGAACCATGCCATAAATTAAAAACCTCCTTAAAAATGCGGTTAAAACAAAAAATGCCCTTATTTATGTATCTTCAAAGGCCTGCGATACATAAATAAAGGCACCTGCTTAACCGGCGTTAAACAGATTGATGTAAGTATAGCACATTAAAAATTTTTTGGCAACACCAGTTTAAAAGGGCGCAAACCATACGGTCTGCGCCCTTTTTCTTTCCCTTATTTATAACTGTTTATAATATCTCTAATCTGTCTGTGTTTCCCTTATTTTACGGCTGCTTTATTTTACTGCTTCCGCTACAAGCTTGCCCATTTCGGCAGTGCTTACTTTCTTCAGGCCTTCTGCCCACAGGTCAGGCGTGCGGTACCCTGCTTCCAGCACTTCGTCAACGGCGCGTTCCACTGCGTCTGCCGCTGCGTCCTGGTTCAGCGAATAACGCAGCATCATGGCAACGCTTAAAATGGTGGCCAGCGGGTTGGCAATGCCCTGCCCCGCAATATCAGGCGCACTGCCGTGGATAGGCTCATACATGCCTGCGCCGTCACCGAGGCTTGCACTCGGCAGCAAGCCGATACTGCCGGCAATGGTGCTGGCTTCGTCACTTAAAATATCACCGAAAATATTATTGGTTAAAACAACGTCAAACTGTTTCGGGTTCAGTACCAGCTGCATGGCGCAGTTATCTACATAAAAATGGTTCAGTTCAATGTCGGGGTATTCCTTGTCGCGCATTTCGGTAACAATTTTGCGCCACATACGGCTGCTGCCCAGCACGTTGGCTTTATCAACGCTTGTTACCTTGCCGCCGCGTTTACGCGCCGCTTCAAAGGCAAAACGGGCAATGCGCTCTACTTCCGGGCGGGTGTACATTTCAATGTCGCTTGCTTCTTCCACGCCGTCGGCGTTAAGATGTGCTTCGTTATGCGTGCCAAAGTAAATACCGCCGGTAAGCTCGCGTACAATTAAAAGGTCTGCACCTTCGGCACGTTCGGTTTTAAGCGGGCTGAGATGCGCCGTATATTTTGAAACCTTCATCGGGCGCAGGTTACAGTACAGCCCCAAGCCTTTGCGGATGTTTAAAAGTCCTTTTTCCGGGCGGATGGAAGGGTCAACATTATCCCATTTCGGGCCGCCTACCGCACCCAAAAGCACTGCGTCGCTTGCTTTGGCACTTGCCAGCGTTTCTTCCGGCAGCGGCGTGCCGAAAGCGTCAATGGCCGCGCCGCCAATCAGTTTTTTATCGTATTCAACGGTAAAGTTATATTTTTTAGCCGCTGCGTCCAGAACTTCAACGGCTGCGTCAACAATTTCCACGCCGATACCGTCGCCCGGCAGTAAAGTTATCTTCATATTATTGTTCTCCTTTAAGGTAGTTAATCAGCCCGCCGCAGTCGGCAATTTTCTGAATAAATTCCGGCAGCGGTTTTGTTTTAATGGTAATGTTTTTATTAACAATTTTAATTTCGCCTTTGGCCATATCCACGTCAAGCTCGTCACCGGCTTCAATTTTTTCCACATCGGTGCCAATTTCCAGCACCGGCAGGCCGATGTTGATGGCATTGCGGTAAAAAATACGCGCGAAGCTGTCGGCAATAATGCACTTAACGCCTTTAACCTTCAGCACCATGGGCGCGTGCTCGCGGCTGGAGCCGCAGCCGAAGTTTTTGCCTGCCACAACAATGTCGCCCGGCTTTACGTTGGCTGCAAAATTAACGGTTAAATTTTCTTTGGAATCTTCCATGGCATGTTCTGCCAGTTCATTAAAATCGCTGATATTCAAATATCTTGCCGGAATGATAACATCCGTATCTACATGGTCGCCATAACGCCAAACTTTACTCATTTCATTACCTCCTCGGGGCTGGTAATATAACCGGTTACTGCGCTTGCAGCCGCCGTGTACGGGCTTGCCAGGTAAACCTCGCTGTCTACATGGCCCATACGCCCGCGGAAGTTGCGGTTGGTTGTTGAAACAGCCCTTTCGCCCGCAGCCAGAATGCCCATATACCCGCCAAGGCACGGCCCGCAGGTCGGGGTGGAAACAGCCGCACCGGCATCAATAAAGGTATCAATATAGCCAAGTTTCATGGCTTCTTTATAAATTTCCTGCGTTGCAGGGATGATAATGCAGCGCACGGAAGGATGAACCTTGCGCCCCTTCAGCACTTCCGCAGCCTGCGCCAAATCTTCAAGGCGTCCGTTGGTGCAGCTGCCCACAACAACCTGGTCGATTTTAATATCGCGCCCTTCTGCTGCCGGGTGCGTGTTTTCTGGCAGGTGCGGGTAAGCAACAACAGGCACAAGTTTATCAAGTTCAATTTTAATTTCGCGCACATAGCTTGCGTCGGCGTCAGCCTCAACGCCCTGCCAATCGCGGTTTACGCGGTCTTTAAGGTAAGCTTTTGTTTTTTCGTCCACCGGGAAAATACCGTTTTTGGCGCCTGCTTCAATCGCCATGTTGCAAATGGTAAAGCGGTCTGCCATTTCCAGTTCTGCCACGCCGTCGCCGCAGAATTCCAGCGACTGATAACGCGCGCCGTCAACGCCAATCATGCCTATTAAAGTTAAAATAACGTCCTTGCCTTTTACAAAACGCGGCAGTTTGCCGGTAAGCTCAACCTTAATGGCAGCCGGTACTTTAAACCAACTGGTGCCGCTTGCCATGGCGCAGCCTATATCGGTGGAACCCATGCCGGTAGAAAGCGCGTTTACCGCACCGTAAGTGCAGGTGTGCGAGTCCGCGCCGATAACAATTTCGCCCGGCGCAACAAGCCCGTTGTCCGGCAGCAGGGTATGTTCAATGCCCATACGGCCAACTTCAAAATAATTTTTAATTTCGTTTTCGCGTGCAAAATCACGCATGGTTTTGCACATTGCAGCCGCTTTAATATCCTTGCAGGGAGAAAAATGGTCGGGCACAAGCGCAATTTTAGTTTTATCAAAAACCGGTTTGCCTATTTTTTTGAACTCGTTAATAGCCGGCGGTCCGGTAATATCGTTAGCCAGCACCAAATCCACCTGCGATACCAAAAGGTCGCCTGCCGATACTTCGGGGCGCCCGGCGTGTTTTGCCAGTATCTTCTCCGTCATTGTCATACCCATAATAACTGCCTCCTGTATTTTTTACTCCATAAAGCTAAATAAAAAACCCCTGCCTGCACTATGCAGACAGGGGCGATTATTAACCGCGGTACCACCCTGATTGGGGCTTCATTATGCTTAACGCTGCGCTGGCGTCGCTTCCTACTTTGTTCAAAAGCGCGGCTCCCGGGCGAGCCTTTGCTGCTTTGCCGCTGCGGCTTGCACCATCCGCCGCTTCTCTTTGCCGGTTTTAACAGCCTGTTCCCGTTCTTCGCCTTTAATCATTACATAATTGCTGTTATGTTTTTGTTGCCTTTACATTATCTCAATATTTTTTTATAATGTCAAGCCTTTTTGTATTGCTTTTTAAGAAGATAATAAATTTTGTACTTTATTTAACAAAATACTGGACTAAATGCCAAAAATAGCATATTCTATTATTTAACAAATAAACGGAAAAGCAGGGGTGGCAGCATGAAACTGTTGAAAGACAAAATTATGAGCGAAGGCATTGTGCTTAATGATGCCATACTTAAAGTAGATTCCTTTTTAAACCATCAGATTGACCCGGAGCTGATGGTGGCTATCGGCAAAGAATTTGCGGAAAGATTTAAAGAATGCAAAATCGACAAAGTTTTCACCATTGAATCTTCCGGCATTGCCTGCGCATTAACAACCGCACTGTGCCTGCATGTGCCGGTAGTTTTTGCCCGCAAGCAAAAATCGGAACTTATGAGCAGCCCGGCCTACACAACAAAAGTTTACAGCTTCACTAAAAAAGTTACCAGCGATGTAAGCGTCCTCAAAAAATTTCTGCACGAAGGCGAAACCGTGCTTATTGTTGACGACTTTCTGGCAAACGGCGAAGCGGCGCTCGGCCTTGCCGATATTGCCCATCAGGCAGGCTGCAAAGTTGCAGGCATCGGCATTGTAATCGAAAAATCCTTCCAGCCGGGCCATCAGCGCATTGTTGACGCCGGTTACCATCTGGAGTCGCTGGCGCGCATAAAAGCCTTTAAAGACGGCAAAGTTGTATTTGAAGAAGACTGATTTATACGCCTGCTTAACGCACCGTGCTGTTTTACGCGGTGTGTTTTTTATATGCGCTTTTTGCATAATTTTTTATAAAATAAATGGCAAAAACGTAACGTGGCTGGAAGAAGTTACCGCCGAACAATATTATGCGGAATAACAAAAACAGGACAGTTTTAAGCTGTTCTGTTTTTTTACTGTTTACTTTTAAGATACTCCTTAAAATACTCCAAAAACTTCGCCGCCGCTCCCGAAAGGGAATGGAAGCGCTTCCACACCAATACCGCCGTAAGTTCAAGGCGCGGGTTCAGCGGTTTAAAAACCATTTTGCTGTCTTCAAACAAATCAACGGCGCCTTCAATGGTCAGCCCGCAGGCTGCGCCGCTGTTGATAAACATTGCCGCATGCGTCATCATATTAACCGTTGCCAGCACGTTTAATTTATTAATATCGGCGCCCAGCCAGTTGGATATTTCCTTTTGCACATAAAGGCGCGCGGGCGTTATTAAAGGCACGCTCAACAAATCGGCGCAGGTAACGCTTTCCTGTTCCAGCTGCTTCATCTGCCTGCTTAAAGTAGGCTGCGTAATATGCAGCACTTCCGAGGCTCTTGTAATATTTTCCTCGCGTGTTACCGTTAAAAAATATTGCAGTGTACGCAGTTCCATTTTCATCACCTCTGCCGTGCAGTTTATATTTTAATTTTAGCACAGTGCAGCCGCCGCGCGCCAGCGTTAAACAAGCCGCGCAGGCGGATGATTTATTAATTTTGCTTATATAATAAAAAACTTCCGCAGGCATTACCTGCGGAAGCCGTTATTTTTACAGTTTATTTAACAACCAGAACCGGAACTTCAGCGTTGCGCACAACATAGCCGTATACGCTTTCCCTGATTTTTGACATACCCTGCGTTTTTCAGCCTTAATCAAGCCCCAGCCAGTTTTTAATTTTTGCGTCTGTCAAATCTTTCGTTGCGTCAAAACATTCTTTAACATCTGCCCCGAGGCAGATGGAACGGATATCGCGCGTACTGTTTTTAGGGCCGCTGCCGCCGTGCGTGCAGAATGGATAAACCGTTTTTCCTGTAAAATCATAGCTTTCCATAAAGGTTTTAATCAGCTGCGGGCAGGTAAACCACCAGATTGGAAAACCTACAAGCACAACATTATAATCTTTAAAGCCCTGCACCTTATCATTAAGCGCCGGTTTTTCGTTTTTAAGCTGTTCCCATTTGGCAACTGCAACCGTGGCAACATAACTTGCCGGATACTCTTTAGTGGGAACTATTTCGTGCAAAGCGCCGCCTGCTGCTTTGGCTATTTTCTGCGCTGCGGCTTTGGTATGCCCTGTTTTGGAATAATATGCCACTAAAATTTTATCTGCCATTTTTCTCTCCTCCGTCCTTAAAAACATCTGCCCTCAGGCAGTTTATGCTTCATAATAATAGCTGCGCTTTGCGGTAAGCAGCACCAAAATAAACATTACGCCAGTAAAAACAGCGTAGCCTGCGGTAAGCTCCAGCAGCGAAAAATACTGGGCAATGCGGCTTACCAGAAGGTTTGGCAGTGCCGCGCCGCCATAGGCAACAACGTAAATTAAAGATAATACGCCCGCCCTTTCCTGCAGGCTTGTGCCTTCCACAATTCCGGCCATGCTGACGGTAAAAGCAGCGCCGTCCGCAATGCCGGCCATTACGTTAAACGCCAGAAACAGGGTTAACGAATGGCTGTAAATGGCATATACCACGCCCGCAACGGCTATAAAAAAGGCCAGCATGGAAAAACGCTGCAGCAAAAATTTATCGCGCCCGCGCGAAAGCGCCGCACCGAGCGCAACCGGCGCAATGAACAATACAAAGGTAAGCGAAGCTACAAAAGTGCTTTGTACGCCCAGCTCCTGTATGCCGATAGCAGCGCTGTATGACTGGTAAAAACCGCCTACCGCCCAGGTACCGGCAAAGGCACATGCCGCTGCAGGCAAAAGTTTTTTAACGCGAGGCGTAATTTTAAGCTGCGGCTTAAGGCTGCGCCACGCACCGCTTTGTTTGCTGGTAATTGTTTCCGTACTGGCAAAAACCAACGCGCCGCAGCACAACAAAAGTGCCGCCACAATTACAAACACCATGCCAATCGCATCGCTGAACATATTAAACACGCCGCTGCCCATTGCACCAAGCGGCAGGCCAATATTCGGCGCACTGCCGATAATAAC
>ULQC01084608.1_pt1 | contig 14070 bp, 8 predicted proteins | sample 1954091 | NCBI WGS metagenome assembly ULQC01 (sample SAMEA4835645, study PRJEB28245) | human gut metagenome | biome: gut microbiome; material: fecal sample | place: Denmark | collected 2008
CCGCCGAACCTGTCGAGTAGTAACAAAAAATCGCTGCAAGTTCAGGCGGGCTTCGATTGAGGCCCGCCTTCTTTATTGATAAGAGACTAAATGAAGAAGCTGAAGAAGATCGCCGAAAGCCTTGGCCTGGTGCTCGTCGCACTCATCGTCGCCGCGCTATGCACCTGGATTGCCGCAGACGATAGCAACAAGGCCGAGATCGCACAGTCGCTCGAAGGCGCCGTATCAGAGGAAAGCAAGCATGAGGAGCCCCAGGGTATCGACTGGGACAGCTTGTCCCAGGAAATCGTCGCCTGGGTGGAGGTGCCCAACACGAACATAAGCCAGCCGGTAGCCAAGGCCGATAAGCAGAGCCCGAACGCCTATCTCTACCTGGATGCGCTCGGTCAAGGCGGCTACGGTACGCCATACATCGACGCCGACTGCACGGAAGAGTCTCTCCTCGTCCCGATCTACGGGCACAACATGTCCGACGGCAGCGTGTTCGCGGATTTCACGAAGTACAGCGAGGAAGATTACGCGCGAAGCCATTCGCACATCTTCCTGCATACCCGCACTGGCGGCACGTATGAGCTATCAGTCATTGCCGTGGACGTCGTGGACGCCAGCGCCGAGACAGCATGTCCAAGCTTCGACGATCCAGGGGCGATTGCGGATTGGATTGGCAAAAGCGACCTCGTTCTTCATGGACACGATGGGTCGAGCAAAATATTCGCCTTCGTTACTTGCTCGTACCAGACCGCCAATTCGCGAACTGTTGTATATGCAGCTACCAAAAACGAATGACGCGCTCATCCGTGGACGCTCGCCCTTGAGCTCGCCTGTTGCCATAATCAACGACATTGAGCGTTATAATGAAGCAAACGCATTTGTATTGCATTTCGAGCGATAGGGGCACAAATGTCTGACGGTTACAAGGAGCTTATCAAGAGCAACCCCGACGAGACAGAGATCAGAAGTTTCCTGGTAGAGGGAAATCAGGTCTCCGTAACCCTGCGCATCCCCGACACCTTGCGTGACGCCGCGAAAGAAGAGGCAGCACTCCGCGGCATGAGCTTTTCTGCGTTCGTGCGCACTTGCATGATTGAAGAGCTCGCGAAGAAGGGGCAATAGTCCGTGGTCGAACCGATGCATGAAATATCGCTTGAAGGCTTCATAGAGTCTTTTGACCGCCGATACCCAACTTTCATTCTCAAGACGTTGCTGTGCGACCGCACGACGGGACGCAACATCATATGGGCCGACAACGAATACGAGGCCCTGGGTGAAGGCTATATGGGTGACGAAGAAATAACCGTTGAGAAGATCACGGGCATGAACTCTGGCGTAATCAAGCCACGCATTGCCAAGGAGCAGGAGAAGCAATCCCAACGTACCAAGAGCCGCGCCGAGGTGTTCACTCCATCGTGGCTGTGCAACCAAATGAATAACGACTTAGATGAGGCGTGGTTCGGTCGACGTGACGTCTTTAACGTCGAGATTGTTGCTGATGACAGCACCAAAACATGGACGGCCGCTAATGGGCCGATTGAATTTCCCAAGTCGAAGGGGCGCGGTTGGCGTGCTTATGTGGAGGCACCGCGGCTTGAGATCACCTGCGGCGAGGCGCCGTTCGTGTGCTCACGTTACGATACCGTGACGGGTGACGAGCTGCCCGTGCACGAACGCGTGGGCTTCCTGGACCGCAAACTGCGTGTCGTGACCGAGAGAACCAAGACTCGCAAGGAATGGGTACGTCGTGCGCTCGATGCGTTGCGTGCGACGTACGGCTTCGAATATCAGGGCGACAATCTGCTCATTGCCCGCATCAATGTGCTTGAGACGTTTGCCGAGCATCTTCGCAACCGCTGGAGGTCAGATGCCGAGCAAGATGAGCTTGAGCAAGCGGCGTGGATCGTTTCCTGGAACTTCTGGCAGATGAACGGCTTCACTGACGCCGTGCCTACCAACAAGATGGGTGTCGAGGTGGAGTCAACCCTTGGGACGTTCGAGGAGCCCGAGCCCGAACCCATGCAGCCGTCTCTTTTCGACCTGTTTGACGACGTTTTCCCCGACGAGATAACCGAAGAGAATATGGAAGAGGCGCTGAAGGAAACAGTGCCCCTTTGCGTGATATACGACTGGCAGAACGGCGAGCCCTTTGAGTTCGCCTCATTGAAAGGTAAGGCGACGAATATGGGAAAAAGGTTCTACGCGGTGATTGGTAATCCGCCCTATCAGGCCGACAAGGACGACAACGACCGCAAGCCACCCATCTACGATGTATTCATGGATGCAGCCTACCAGGTCGGCGAACGCGTTGAGCTTGTAACCCCAGGGCGATTCCTGTTTGACGCGGGGCAGACGCCCAAGAAATGGAACGAAAAGATGCTCAATGACGAGCATCTGAAGGTCCTTAGTTATGAATCCGATGCTTCGACGGTGTTCCCGAACACGGACATCAAGGGCGGTGTCGCGATCACCTTACGCGACTCGACTTTCGTCTGTGGGGCTATAGAGACCTTCACTATCTATCCGGAGCTGAACGAAATACTGAAGAAAGTCAACCATGCTGTCGGTAAAGCCCCTCGCCTTGACAGCATCATCGCGTCCCAGCGATGCTATAAGTTCTCAGATTTATTCTATGAGGCGAACGCCGATAACGAAAACGTCGTCTCCCAGTTAGGGCCGGGCGGGAGGATCAAAATCGTCTCCAAGGTCCTCGAGACAATTCCAGAAGCTTTTACCAAAACACCGACTGCAGCGAATGATTCCGATTTTAGATTCTATGGCCGCATCGGGGGAAAGCGTGGGCATCGCTACATTCAGAAGCAATTCATTCAAGAAAATAACTACTTGGATGGATTCAAGCTTCTAATACCCGAAGCCAACAACTCGGGAAAGTACGGCGAAACCTTGGCTGACCCCATCATCGGGATTCCTGGGGATGGATCTACAGACACTTTCCTGAACGCTGGGCCCTTTGCGACCGAAAAGGAGGTCCGCAATCTGGCTCGTTATTATAAAACGAGGTTTTTCAGGGCTTTGCTTGGGGTTAAAAAGGCAACGCAGCACAGCCCATCACAAGTGTGGAAAACGATCCCTCTCCAAGACTTCACCCCCAATTCCGACATTGACTGGTCGCATTCCATCGCAGACATCGACAAGCAGCTCTACGCCAAGTACGGGCTCGACGAGAACGAAATAGACTTCATTGAGACGCACGTGAAGGAGATGGAATAGCCATGGCCTTCGCCGACATCACCAACAAGGTTAAAACAGGTCGCCCGGTATTGCCCCAGATCTACGCCTACACCACGCCCGAAATCGCGCGGCACGATGGATGGACGAAGATCGGGTACACCGAGCAAGACGTTGAAACGCGTGTCAAGCAGCAAACCCATACGGCTAACGTCTATTACATCATCCAGTGGCACGGCAACGCGACGTACGAGGATACGGGCGAGACGTTTCGCGACACCGACTTCCACGGCTATCTCAAGAAGCTCAACGTCGCGAACGAGCCGGATACCGAGTGGTACGAGATAGAACCCGATCCCGCGAAGATGCGCTTCTACGAGTTCCGCGAAAATCACGGCATCTTGGAGGTGCCCGCTGCAATTGAGTATCGGCTTCGCGCCGAGCAGGACCGCGCTGTCGAGCAGACCGTCGACTACGCCCAGCACCACCAACGTGGTGAGTACCTATGGAACGCCAAGCCGCGCTTCGGCAAGACGCTCACGAGCTACGACCTCTGCCGCAAGCTGGGAGCCATGAAGGTCCTCATCGTGACGAATCGCCCCGCAATCGCGAACTCGTGGTACGACGACTACGTGAAGTTCGTGGGAAAAGAATCGGGACTCTGCTTCATCAGCAGCGCAAGCGCGCTTGCTGGCAAGCCTTTCTGCCTTTCGCGCGATCAATACCTTGAGAACCTGCGCGATGGCAACGCTAAAGGGTTCATCGAGTTCATGAGCCTTCAGGATCTTAAGGGGTCAATCGAGTTCGGCGGGAAGTTCGACAAGCTCAAGCACGTCTCCGAAATCGAATGGGACGTGCTCATCATCGACGAGGCGCATGAAGGCGTCGACACATTCAAGACCGACGTGGCGTTCGACCATATCAAGCGCAAGTTCACCCTCCACCTCTCGGGAACGCCGTTCAAGGCCATCGCTAACGAGAAGTTTCCCATCGACGCTATCTTCAACTGGACCTATGCCGACGAGCAGCAGGCCAAGCGGGACTGGAGCGACCCCGAGCTTCCCAACCCATATGCCGAGCTGCCGCGCCTCAACATGTTCACCTATCAGATGAGCGACATCGTGGCGGGCGAAGTGCAGCGCGGTTGCGATATCGATGGTGAGACCGTCGAGTATGCCTTCGACCTCAACGAGTTCTTCGCGACCAAGACCGACTCAAGGGGATTCGTCTCGTTTGTCCACAACGACGATGTTGATCGCTTCCTCGACGCCCTAACCACTCAGAAGAAGTTCCCGTTCTCGACGCTGGAGCTGCGCAACGAGCTGCGCCACACGTTCTGGATGCTCAACCGCGTGGACTCCGCCAAGGCGCTTGCCAAGAAACTGAACGCGCATCCGATCTTCAAAGACTACGAGATCGTGCTCGCCGCAGGCGACGGCAAACTCGACGACGAGGACGAGTCGATCAAGGCGTTCGACAAGGTCCGCGAGGCAATCGCGAACCACGACAAAACTATCACCCTCTCCGTCGGTCAGTTGACGACGGGCGTGACTGTTCCCGAGTGGACCGCGGTGCTCATGCTCTCGAACATGAGGAGCCCGTCGCTCTACATGCAGGCCGCCTTCCGCGCGCAGAACCCGTGCCTGTTCAGGTACGATGGCAAGTTCCTTCGCAAAGAGAACGCCTACGTCTTCGACTTCGACCCTGCACGCACGCTTGACATCTTCGAGAAGTTCGCGAACGATCTCTATACCGACACGGCCTCTGGCAGCGGGACGCTCGACGACCGGAAACGCCATATTCGCACGTTGCTGAATTTCTTCCCCGTCATCGGCGAGGACGAGAACGGCGAGATGGTTGAGCTCGATGCCGAGCGCGTGCTCTCCATCCCTCGCAAGATCCGCTCTCGCGAGGTTGTGCGTCGTGGCTTCATGAGCGACTTCCTGTTCCAGAACATCAGCAATATTTTCCGTGCCCCGGCAGAGGTCATCGAGGTTTTACAGACGTTCGAGCCCTACAAGGCGCCGAACGAGGATTTAGGTGTGAAGCGAGGCACCGCCGACGAGCTCAGCCTCAACGAAGATGGCGAAGTGGAAATCCCCACCGAGCAGGTAGTCGGGCTTGCGGAAGGCATGTTTGGCGACAAGGTGTACGGCGACATCGCCGACGACCTTGACGATGTGATCGATTCGATAACCGTCGAAGACTCAGGGGACCCTGACGATATCTTCATCTCTAAGCTGTCCGAGGCGTTCGGGGCGAGCATAACCACCCCGCTCGTGAGGACCGCTGAAAAAGAATACGGCAAGGACATGAAGCCCGCCCAGCAGCAGAAGATGGCGCGGCGAATCAAGGCGGATGTGGACATCAAGCTGAACCGCGAAGTCGGCAACTTCAACATCGCCAAGAACCGTATCGAGAAGGACCGCGCCGACGAGCTTGACCTCGCCCAAAGCCAGGAGCAGGCCGACGAGATCAACCGTAGGCACGACGAGAAGCTCGAAGATGCCCGCAAGGAGCTGGTGGACAAGCTCAAAGGTTCGCGCGATGAGCTGGTGAGAAACGCTGGCGAGACCATGGTTCGCGAAGTGGAGACCGCCAAGAAGGAAGCCAAGAAGCAGACTCTTGAGGGCAACATTCGCGACCATCTCCGTGGTTTTTCCCGTACTATCCCGTCATTCCTCATGGCGTACGGCGACGAGGAAACGACGCTGGCAACGTTCGACCAGGTTATCCCTGCCGATGTGTTTAAGGAAGTCACGAGTGTAACCGTCGAGCAGTTCCGCCTGCTGCGCGACGGGGGCGATGTGATGGACCCCGAGACCGGCGAGCCCGTCCATTTTGCGGGTGAGCTCTTCGACCCTGTGGTGTTCGACGATTCGGTAAAGGAATTCATCTTGCTGCGATCGAAGCTGGCCAACTACTTCGACGAGTCGCTTGACGAGGACATCTTCGATTACGTGCCGCCCCAGAAGACGAACCAGATCTTCACTCCACGCAACGTTGTGGTAGAGATGGTCGATTTGTTCGAAAAGGAGAACCCGGGCTGCTTCGACGACCCGAGCCACACCTTCGCCGACCTGTACATGAAGTCGGGACTCTATATCACGGAGATTATCAAGCGCCTGTATCAAAGCGACGGCATGAAGGCCATCTTCCCGGAAGACCGTGAACGTTTGGACCATATCCTAGAGCATCAGGTATTTGGCATCGCGCCGACAGAAATCATCTACCAGATCGCGACCCATTTTATTCTTGGTTTCAACGATGAAATAGGCAATGGTTGCAACTCGAATTTTGTATGCGCTGATTCGGCCGCCCTTGCCAAGGAGGGTAAGCTAGCTGAGTTTGTTGAACGAGTTTTCGGACGTAAACTGCAGAACGATGAGGATTCGCATAGTCCCGCAGGGATTGCATCGGGATCAGACGGCTCTGTTGATGAGGATTGCCCCAACTTAGAATCCGCTGCCCCAAGTAGAGATTGGATTCTCGCGGCCACAGAAAATGAGCGATGCGAGATTGTCGACAAACGAAGCAGCGGCGGCAATTTATGGGTAATCGGCGGCGAATCCCTTAAAGGCTTCATGCGCACTATGCAGGAGCGAGGAGCGAGATTCACTTACAAACCAGACGGCGGCAAAGCAACCAAACATCAGCCTGCTTGGTATATACCCGCATCTGCAGCAGAACGAGCAATTGATAACGGGCAGATCTAGGAGAGGGAGCCATGGACGGCCACAAGCAGTATCTCACTGATCTCATTGAAGGTAAGCTTACCCGCTTTGTAATCCCTGTCTACCAGCGTAATTACGACTGGAAGCAGGAACAATGCGGCAGGCTCTTTGATGACCTCGTTGAAGTGGTTAAAACAGACCGTGACGAGCACTTTTTCGGAAGTATTGTCTCGCAAACGCCGCGAGGCGAGAGAGTCGTCATCGATGGTCAGCAGCGTATTACCACCGTCTTTCTCTTGCTGGCAGCGATTCGTTCTCAGCTAAGAGCGGGAGTCGTTGCTGCCGAGGATGCAGAGCTCGCCGACGATATCGATGAGTATTACCTGATTGACCGAAAACATCGGAATGACCAGAAGCTCAGACTAAAGCTCATCAAAAGCGACAGAAAAGCTTTTGCAGCTATTCTTGATGAAAAAGAAGCGGGGTTCGTACCCGATTCGAACGTTACTCAGAACTTCCTCTACTTCAAAGAACGTATTGCCTCTGCAGATGTGGAAGTAGACGACTTGTATGAGGCGATAAAGTCACTTTGTGTTATCGATATAACCCTTGACCCAGGTGATGATGCCCAGCTCATCTTTGAAAGCCTTAACTCGACTGGTCTTGATCTGTCCGAGGCGGATAAGATACGCAACTTTGTGCTTATGAACCTTGATCAGGAAATTCAGGAGGCATACTACGACGACTATTGGAATGTCATCGAAATCAACACCGACTACGAGGTGAGCGAATATATCCGTTTTTATCTGGCGGCGCTTGAGGGTAAGACACCTGCTATTAAAAAAGTTTATCCATCGTTTAGAGCGCATGCGGTAAAACGTTTTAGCAGTCCAGGCGGGAGCGGTCTTGAAATTGAGACAGAAGAACTCCTGAAGGAAATGTTGCGGTATTCGATCCACTACCGTAATTGCATTCATCCCGAAACCGGCTCGAAAGAAATTGACTCAGCGTTGAGAGCAATCCGTCTTTTTGATGCGAGTGTCATTCATCCTTATCTATTGAACCTTCTTGAGTATAGAAAACAGGGCAATATCAGTGATGATGTGGTTGCAGAAGTGCTCTGGGCGATAGATTCATACCTCTTTCGCAGGTGGGTATGCGGGGTTCCCGCTAACGCATTAAACAAGATATTCGAGACGCTTCATTCCGACGGCCTCAAGGGAGTGGATGAAGGATTCGGCTATCAGGACGTGGTGAAATATCTGATAACGCATAAAAGCGGCACCGGTCGGTTCCCGGAAGACGGGGATTTTCTCTATGCCCTCGATACGCGCGACTTTTATAGAATCGGCAACCGTAAGTACTATCTTTACGACCGCCTTGAAAACGGCCGCAGCAATGAGCGAATATCTGTCGTTGCCGGGCTTGAGAATGGAGATTTTTCCGTCGAACACATTATGCCTCAGACGCTTAGTGCGGAATGGAAGAAAGCCATTGGCTCGGATTGGGAGCGAGTTCATGAAGAGTGGATTCATAAGATGGCAAACCTTACGCTCACAGCCTACAACTCCGACTACAGTAATAGGCCGTTTACGCAAAAGCGCGATATGAAAAAGGGATTTACGGACAGCGGTTTCAGGATGAACCAGTGGGTTGCCAAACAAGATACCTGGAGTGAACCGCAGATGAAGGAACGAGAAGAAAGGCTTGAGGAAAGATTCCTTGAACTCTGGCCCTACCCAAGCTCAGCTTACGAGCCGAAAAAGATATTACCTGAGTCTGCCAGCCTCGACTCAGACGCCGAATTCACCGGTAGGAGGATTTCGGGTTTCAGCTTTATGGACGTACGATACGCGGTTAACCAATGGAACGAGATGCTATCGAAGATGATGCAGCTTGTTTATGAGCTTGAGCCCGCGAAAATTCATTCTCTTGCTGGTAGGTCGGACTATCCTGCAAGTGCATTTCGAAACGAAAAAGCCCATGGATATTCAAAGGTTGCCGAAGGGGTTTATGTTAAGACCGGCTCAAGTACGATTGCCAAGATTGACCTACTTAGGAGCGTGTTTGATTTGTGCGATATCGAACAGGCCGAGCTAATCTTTGAGATGCCTGTCGGAGCGAGCATCCAATGATAGCTTTGCTCGAAGGACTTAAGCCAGGCCTGAATCGCTCTCTTTCGGCTGATTAATATCATGACGTTTATTCACGAATAGAGGAATTTAGTTTGACGACTACGAAATCCCCTGAACTTCTATCGCTTCATCCTAAAAATTTATCGGATAAAGAGTTCTCCGTGTACAAAACGGAGTTTGAAAAGGTGCTGAACGATCCTCTCTGCAAAAACATCGCCCTTTCTGGGCCTTACGGCGCTGGAAAAAGTTCCGTCATCGAAAAGCTCAAGAAGAAGCAAGCAGGCCATGGTGAAAAATGGGTTACCGTCTCGTTGGCAACATTCAAAGGTGCGAATGAAAAGGAGCAAACCGGAACGGACTCGGAAAGAAATGCTGTTGAGGCTGAAATTCTCAGGCAGATAGTTCACAAAGTTGGAACTTCTAAAGCTCCGAAAAGCAGATTCCGCAAGCTTGATGATCGTAAATGGTTTGTCGATGCTGGCATAGCTGGTGCCATCCTGGCTTTCGCAATTCTGTCTGCATATTTAGCGAGCGCTTTTGAGCGCCTTGTCAATTTGCAATTATCTATTGTAGATCAATTCGCTTTTGCAGCATGGGCGATTATCGTTGGACTGGGCCTGTATCAAGCGATACGGTCGAACGCGGTCTCAAAGTTCATTAAGCGAATTAAAATTTTTGATGCGGAACTAGAAATAACGCCGAAAGACTCCAACTCGTCACCCTACGAGCGTTGCGTGGATGAAATCGTGTACCTGCTGAATGCATCGGAAATCGACGCTGTCGTCTTTGAGGATATGGACAGGTTTGATTCGATAGACATCTTCGAAAAGATGAGGAATCTGAATGGCCTTTCTAACGATTCAAGAATCAACGACAAGAAGAAAAGCCAAGGGATAAAGCCTCTCAGGTTCTTCTACCTAGTGCGTGACGGATTGTTTGACGACCCCCACGATCGAACCAAATTCTTTGATTACGTTATCCCGGTTGTTCCTTATATCGATCCGAACAATGCGCTGGACATCATGAAGGGTGCCCTTTCCAATGTTGGCATTTCCGTTGATGAGGGCTTTCTTTATCAGCTTTCTTCCTATATCGATGACCCGCGAATCGTTCACGAGATAGCGGATGAGGCATTCCATTACAAAGCAGCATTGCTGGATAAACGCAAATCAATGGATGGTGATCTTGAGCGTTTGGTTGCGATTCTTGCATACAAGGCACTGTTTCCTAAAGACTTTGAGTTGCTTCAGGTTGGTAGAGGCTATCTGCATGAAGTCTTATGCGGAAAGCAGAGGCTCATCACCTCATTCGAGAAAACTAATAAGGAAAAACGCGATGAACTGCATAGCGAGCTTGAGGGAATCGAGCACCAACTTGAAGCAAACGAGGATGAGCTCATATGTATGTATGGTGCGCCTCAAATAAATGATATATCCCGATACACCAATCATAATCCGGGAAATTTTGACCCACATGCTTTTCTAAAAGACGTCAGGAGCAACTCCCAATTTCGCTATGAAATTGATTCTCTTATGGAAGCTTTGAAATCGAACGAACGTTTTCAGCAGCGGAAACTGGAGGCAAGGAAAGACGCAAACCGTAGGAGCGAAGTCATTCGTAGCCAGATCGACAAAATCGACAAACAACACGCATTGCTGCGCGCCATGTCGATCAAAGAACTCGTTGACGAGCTTCCCAATGCAGACGCTTTGTTTAATATTGATCGAAATGAAATCAATCGCGGGGAAGATTACGAGGAGCTTTCAATGGAGGCTGTCCTTAATAATCCATCTTTCCCGATGATACGTTTCCTTGTTTCCTCTGGATGGATAGACGAATCGTACAATCGATACATCAGCATTTTTTACTCTGAATCTTTATGTGCCGAAGACGATGTTTTTCTTTCGGCAATTAAACAGGCTAAACCGATTGATTTGGGATATAAGCCTAAAGCGCCGCAAGAAATAATAAGGCGAATGGATAGAGGGATGTTTTCTCGCGAGAGCATAAGGAATCCCTGGCTTGTATCAGCTCTTTTTGACACTGACGATAGCGAAAAAATCAATCTCTTCATGGAATCCGTGAAGAGATCCGGTGGTATTCAATACCTTGCGCAGTTTATTGCGTCAGAGCAGTTTAACCCCAAAATCTTTGTGGAATTATTTGCCTATTATGACGACCCATTTACTGAAATACTAAACGATGAAGGGATTTCCGATAACGACAAACGCTGTTTTTGCAAACGATACCTAGCCCATGGAGGCGATTCCTTATTGTCGGACGATCCTGATGGTGCGTTGGCAAAATACATCAGTAACGATCCTCGTTTCCTTGAAGAGGATTCACGGTTTGAGGATTCCACCATTGAGAAGGGAATTCGCGCTATCGGATATTGCGCTGAAGCCATTGACTTTACAACGGCGAGCCGCGTTCTATTGGATTACGTCTACGAAAATCGCCTTTTCGCGCCAAACGCATTTGTTATCGATGGTTTCTTGCGTCTTGAGCAAGGTGCAATTGAACATATGAATAATGGAACCCTGATCACTGCAGCTTTTAGGCAGTCGAATGGTCCAATAAAGGACGTCGTTTTTCACGACTTAGATTATTTCGTTTCTAGTGTTATGCGCGAAGCGCAAGCACCGCTTGCCGATGCCCCGGAATGCGTGATTGCCGTTTTGAATAACGAAAACGTTCGTAATGAGACGGCTGTATCTTACATAGGCGCTTTGGAGGGTGTCGAGATTGAGGACGCGGCCCAGGTCAAGTCGCCCGAATATCGAAATCTCCTACTAACCTTCCAGCTTGTTGAATGCAACGCGCGCAACATCATTTCCTTCTATAAGTGGTCAGATAACAGTATTTCCGACAAGCTTGCTGGTTTGATAGAGCTTAGAGGAGCGCCACATGGGTTAGATTTAGAGAAATGTAGGACAGCTGATGTGGACGGTAGCGACGTCATCAGCCAAATCATTGATTGTTCAGAAATATCAGTTCAAAACAAGAAAGCATTCTTACAGGAATGCGGCTTCTCTTTTTCCTCATACGACATAGACGATCTTAACGACGAAACGATTCGCGTAATGCTGGAAGTCAAAGCTATTGATATGAATGGCGAAATGCTAGACAAGTTTAGGCTTCTTAAGCCGAATTTAATCCTTGACTATATTATTTCCAATATAGATGGCTTTCTTTCGCTGGTTGAGACCGATTCGTTAGGCGAATCCACGAGAGACATTGAGGAAAGTGAGCTCCTTGGCTTACTGTCAGCCAGTATAGATGTCGAAAAGAAGCTCGATGCCCTGTCATGCTTCAATGGGTCGATCTCGCTTAATCCCGATTACGAAGAAGCGGTTAACGATGCGATAATTTCTGAGCATTTTTCTCAAGAAGACGTACCAAATCTTCCTTTCTATTATCAAAAACGATCCGGGATGTCTAAAAAGCTGATTGCGGTAAAAGTTGCGGAGTACAGTGGCGCCGCCATTGATGAAGAAGTCAACCTCGGTTGGGATTTGCTTTGTGATGCTCTTAATGCTCTGAAAGAGGACCGTGTCCGAGCCCTGCAATTATTGGAAATGTTCTGTAGACGCTACGCAACAGAAGGTGATAGGAGCCATGTCCTGCGGTGCTTTAAGGCGGCAGGATTGGAAGAGTATATAAAACTTATTCAAAAGCCTCAGTCTCTGATTCCCGTATCGGACGCCGACGATTCGATGCTTTCGGCCATGGTGAATCTTCAAATGTGCGGAACTATATCTCCAGAGATTAACTCGGAAGGTTTAAGGAGGGTCTATTCAAAAGGAAGCAAACGCCCAAAGAAGGGCTCTCCCCGTCTTTAACCAATGCATTGCAAACTACCGTTGTAGACAGATAGGGCAGCGCTGGAAAAGCCATTGATCAATGATCGATATACGCATCGAACGAAACCAACAGTCGTCGAATTGAACTCAGGCCTTAGGGACTGCCCTTATCGCTTGGCCGCTATTCTCTCCTCATAGAACGCGTTCCCCGATCCATGCTACCAGGCCAATGAAAGCCACGCATAATTTTCCGATAAAGCCGAACACGCATTTAACGATCTTCATTTTCAAATCCTTCTAGCCAGTTCTCTTCTTGATTGTCGGTTTCTGTTTCGTTCGGTGATTGCCCAGGACGAGCCGCTTTGAGTCGATAGACGAGCTCTTCGGAGCAGCCGCAGTGCCGCGGTATCGCATCGCGTGCGATACCGCAGTCGGCTTGCGAGACGGCTGAAAGCTCATCGAACAGCTGCACGATGGTCTCCGCAACCGATCGGTTCGACGTTCCGAGCCATAGCTCCGCCGACCTTCTCAGCTGGCCGACATCGACCATCTCGCCGAGGACGCGCGCTAAGGCCACCTCGCTGTCAACGGTGACCGATTCAAGTACGTCGACCTCTGAAGCCTCAGCAAGCAGGAAGCGCCAGCCGCGTCTGCGCCTGGCAACGGGCGTCTCATCGTCAGGGCAACTTTCAGCGCCTGAAGGGTCGACGTCGTAATGATGGGCGGCAAGCCACAATCCCTTCATTCCAAGCTCGTCGAAGCGCAGTTCGAAGTTCGTGAGTGCGTTCTCTTTTCCCAACGGGCTTGGAGCTGTGAACGACATCGTGTCGAACACGTCGACCCTGCCGTTTCGGTACGCCATCTCAATTCTCACTTACCGTTCACCTCGATCTACCCGGCGTTGCTCTCGTTGGCGTTGCAGCGTTGTTTCCAGCTCCTTGTTTCGACCGTTTGACGCATGGGCGTTGGCTCGCCGCCTGCTATCGTTGGGGCGCATGCGTGGCTCGCCCTTCTCGGGCAGCAGCCCGTACGAGGCGAGTATCTGGGAGGCCTCGCGGATCTCCGCCGCGGCTGCGATGGCGCGTGAATCGCTGAAGCTCTGCTCCGCCTTGTCCTCCATGGCGCGTGCCCTCGTTATCGCATCCGCGCGGTTCGCTATCCCGTACTTAGAGCACGTCTCCAGGGCGCTTGCAAGATCTTGCAGGTCGCTCAGGCTCTCAAGCGCGATAGCGTACCTTGCGGCTTTCAGCACCTCGCGGTTGCTCATTCCTTCGAGGC
>ULQC01083843.1_pt1 | contig 13959 bp, 9 predicted proteins | sample 1954091 | NCBI WGS metagenome assembly ULQC01 (sample SAMEA4835645, study PRJEB28245) | human gut metagenome | biome: gut microbiome; material: fecal sample | place: Denmark | collected 2008
GAGGCGAACCCTCTATCCTGCTGAGGTACATGGACGTATATGAAATTTTCAGTGTTGGGTGATTGCTCCAACAAGCCCTTAGGAGGCGGACGCTCTATCCAGCTGAGCTACAGGCGCGGGTACAGATTGCATTGTACCGCATCCGGGCGGCTCTGTCAACGGCAGGAGCGTGCAAAAAAAGTGAAAAATTCCGCGAAATACCTTGCAATCGGAAAAACAACAGCATATACTATTTAGGTTATTGCGGTACTTTCATTTCAGATACACCTGCCGCCGGCAGGAAGGAGAGACAGACTATGCAGAACAACAAGCTACGCAACGTCGCCATTATCGCGCACGTCGACCACGGCAAGACTACGCTTGTCGACGAGATGCTCAAGCAGGGCGGCGTCTACCGTGAAAATCAGGAGGTCGTGGATCGCGTGATGGACTCCAACGACCTTGAGCGTGAGCGCGGCATTACCATCCTTGCGAAGAACACCGCCATCCACTATGGCGATACCAAGATCAACATCGTCGACACGCCGGGCCACGCCGACTTCGGCGGCGAGGTGGAGCGTATCCTCAAGATGGTCAACGGCGTCATCCTGCTCGTGGACGCCGCCGAGGGTCCCATGCCGCAGACGCGCTTCGTGCTTTCCCGCGCGCTGGAGCTGGGCCACCGCGTGATCGTGGTCGTCAACAAGATCGACCGCCCCGACCAGCGCATCCACGAGGTCGTGGACGAGGTGCTCGAGCTGCTGCTCGACCTCGACGCCACGCCCGAGCAGCTTGACAGCCCCATGCTCTTCTGCTCCGGTCGAAACGGTACGGCGAGCTATTCGCCCGATGAGCCCGGCACCGATCTCAAGCCGCTCTTCGATACCATCCTCAACTACATTCCCGCGCCCGAGGCGGACGTTGACCAGCCCTTCCAGATGCTCGTCTCCGCTATCGACTACAACGAGTTCGTCGGCCGCATGGCCATCGGACGCATCGAGCGCGGCGCGCTCAAGCAGAATCAGGAGATCATGGTCTGCAACTACCACAATCCCGACGCCGCGCCGAAGAAGGCGAAGGCCGTCTCCCTCTATGAGTTCGACGGTCTGGGCAAGAAGCCCGTTACCGAGTCCACTGCGGGCAACATCATCTGCCTGTCCGGCATCGGCGACATCACCATCGGCGACACCATCTGCGCGCCCGAGTGCGTGGAGGCGCTGCCCTTTGTGAAGATCTCCGCGCCGACGATGGAGATGACCTTCTCCATCAACGATTCCCCCTTCGCGGGCCGCGACGGCAAGTTCGTCACCTCCCGCCAGCTGCGCGAGCGCCTGTTCCGCGAAACGCTCAAGGACGTTTCTCTGCGCGTGACCGAGATCGAGGGCGCGATGGACGCCTTTAATGTCGCGGGCCGCGGCGAAATGTCGCTGTCCATCCTCATCGAGACCATGCGCCGCGAGGGCTATGAGTTCCAGGTCTCGCCCCCGCGCGTGCTGTATCAGACCATCGACGGCAAGAAGTGCGAGCCCATCGAGCGTCTGGTCGTGGACGTGCCCGCTGAGAGCGTCGGCGCGGTCATCGAGAAGATCGGCTCCCGCAAGGGCGACATGGTCGAAATGACGCCGGTCGGCGCCCGCATGAAGGTCGAATTCCTCGTCCCCGCGCGCGGCCTGTTCGGCTACCGCAACGAGTTCCTTACCGACACCAAGGGCGAGGGCATCATGGCGAGCGTGTTCGACTCCTACGCGCCCTACAAGGGCGATCTGGCGCGCCGAAACACCGGCTCCCTCGTCGCCTTTGAGACCGGCGAGAGCATCACCTACGGCCTCTTCAACGCGCAGGAGCGCGGTCAGCTGTTCATCGGCGCGGGCGTGCCGGTGTACGAGGGCATGGTCGTGGGCGTCAGCCCCAAGCAGGAGGACATCACCGTCAATGTCTGCAAGAAGAAGCAGCTGACCAATATGCGCGCCTCCGGCTCGGACGACGCGCTGCGTCTGGTCCCGCCCAAGCAGATGAGCCTGGAGCAGTGCCTCGAATTCCTCGCCGACGACGAGCTGCTGGAGGTCACGCCGCACGCGCTGCGCATCCGCAAGACCATCCTCAACCACGAAAAGCGCATGAAGGCCACCCACGGCGGCAAGAAGTAAAAAAGAAAAAAAGGAACGGCTGCGCCGTTCCTTTTTTGCGCTTATCCGATCCCGAACAGCCGTTTGCCGTTCTCGGCGGTCAGGCGGATCAGCTCGTCTGTGTTCAGGCCCCGCAGCGCCGCGAGCTTTTCCGCGATATAGCGGACGCTGCGCGAGTCGTTGCGCGTGCCGCGCACGGGGACGGGGGCCATATAGGGGCTGTCCGTTTCGAGCAGCATCCGGTCGAGCGGGCACTCGAGCGCGACCTCGACCGTTTTGCGGGCATTTTTGTAGGTCACGGGGCCGTCAAAGCCGAGATACCAGCCGCGCTTTAGGAGCTCGCGCGCCATCTCGACGCTGCCGGAGAAGCAGTGGAACACACCGCGCACAGCGGGAAATTCCTGCACGATGGCAAGACTGTCGGCGTGCGCCTCGCGGTCGTGCACGATGACGGGGAGGCCCAGCTCCTGCGCCAGCGCGAGCTGATTGCGCAGCACCCTCTGCTGAAGCTCTCGCGGCGGGTTCTGCTCCCAGTAGTAGTCCAGCCCGATCTCGCCGATGGCAACGACCTTCGGCTCCCGCGCCCGCGCCCACGCGCGGAGCGCGTCCAGACTGTCCTCCGTGTAGGGCGCGCAGTTCTCGGGATGCCAGCCGACGGCGGCGTAGACGTGCGGATAGGTCCGCGCCAGCTCCACCGCGCGGCGGGAGGACTCCAAATCACAGCCGGGGTCGAGGATCAGCCCCACGCCGTGTTCGGGCATGGAGGCGAGCAGCGTCTCACGGTCGGCATCGAACGCCTCGTCGTCGTAGTGCGCGTGGGTGTCAAAAATCAAGCTCATAGGGTATCCTTTCTTTTTGATAGAGGGGATGATCCCCAGCAAAAGGGCATTTCACAAACGGCGTACAGCCTTGCTGTGGAAAAGTCTTTTGCCGGCTCCGTGACCGCATGGCAGCAGCGGCTGAGCGGAACAAGAAGTACGTCAAATCGACTGAGGGAGAATAGCTTCATACGGCTGCTGAAATAAAGCTTCCTATTGGCAGTTCGTGGGGTCGAGGGGAAAGCGCCGAAGCGCCGCCGGTGGCGGAAAAAGCGAGGCGGTTTCGAGGAAGCGGCGCAATTGGCGCGCCCAAAGAGGCGCGGGAATTGCTTTGCCGCGACGGTGAAGAAGCCCCTCGTTGTCTCTGGGGTTCTAAAGGGGCTATCTCTTCAACCGAGAGATAGCCCCTTTGCTCCTATTTCAGCACAGCTTTGCGCCGGCGGGGATCTTATCGTCCACCATAATGAGGTTCAGGACCTCCTGCCCCTTCTCGGTGTGGGTGGCGGAGAGCAGCATACCGCAGCTCTCGAGACCCATCATCTTGCGCGGCGGCAGGTTGACGATGGCGACCAGCGTCTTGCCAACGAGCTGCTCCGGCTCGTACCACTTGTGGATGCCGGAGAGGATCTGGCGGTCGGTGCCGGTGCCGTCGTCAAGTGTGAAGCGCAGCAGCTTATCGCTCTTCTTCACGGCTTCGCAGGCTTTGACCTTGACGACGCGGAAGTCGGATCTGCAGAAGGTGTCGAAATCGACCTTCTCCTCCGTCAGAGGCTCGGTCTCCAGCGCGGGGAGCGCGGCCTTCTTCTGCGCCTCCTGAATGGCCTCCAGCTCGGCGAGCGCCTTTTCCATGTCGATGCGCGGGAAGATGGCCTCGCCCTTGTGGACGGTGACGCTTGCGCTCAGGCGGCCCCATTCGGCGGCGCTGTCCCAATCGCGACAGTCTGCCGCCGCGCCAATCTGCGCGAAGATCTTCTCGCAGGAGGCGGGAATGAACGGCGTGAGCAGGATGGTGCAGATGCGGATGGTCTCGAGGAGGTTGTACATCACACTGGCAAGGCGCGCGCGGTTGGCCTCGTCCTTGGCGAGCACCCACGGCGCGGTCTCGTCGATATACTTGTTCGCACGCTGAATGACCTTGAAGATGGCCTCCAGACCGTTCTGGAACTGGAACTTCTCCATCTCGGCCTCGTACTTGCCGCGCAGGGCGGAGGTTGCCGCGATGAGATCGGCGTCGAACTCACCCTCGGCGCGCTCGACGGGCAGCGTGCCGCCGAAATACTTCTCGACCATGGCGGTTGTGCGGGAGACGAGGTTGCCGAGGTCGTTGGCAAGATCGACGTTGATGGTGTTGATGAGCAGCTCATTGCTGAAATTGCCGTCGGAGCCGAACGGGAAGGTACGCAGCAGGAAGAAACGCAGCGCGTCCACGCCGAAGCGCTCGGCAAGCACATAGGGATCGACGACATTGCCCTTGGATTTGCTCATCTTGCCGCCGTCCATGACGAGCCAGCCGTGGCCGTAGACGTGCTTGGGCAGCGGCATACCCATGCTCATGAGCATCGCGGGCCAGATGATGGAGTGAAAGCGAACGATCTCCTTGCCAACGAAGTGGACGTCGGCGGGCCAGAACTTATCGTAATCGTCGTACTTTTCGTTCATGAAGCCGAGAGCGGTGCAGTAGTTGAACAGCGCATCGACCCAGACATAGACGACGTGGCCGGGGTCGAAGTCCACCGGAACGCCCCAGGTGAAGCTCGTGCGGGAAACGCACAGATCCTCAAGGCCGGGCTTGATGAAGTTGTTCACCATCTCGTTCACGCGGCTGGCGGGCTGGAGGAAATCTGTGTCCTCGAGCAGGTGCTGCACGCGGTCGGCGTACTTGCTCAGCTTGAAGAAGTAGGCCTCCTCTTCAGCGTCCTCCACCTCACGCCCGCAGTCGGGGCACTTGCCGTCCACGAGCTGGCTCTCGGTCCAGAAGCTCTCGCAGGGCTTGCAGTATTTGCCGACGTACTTGCCCTTGTAGATGTCGCCGTTGTCGTGCATCTTCCTGAAGATCTTCTGGATGGCCTCGACGTGGTAATCGTCGGTGGTGCGGATGAAGCGGTCGTTTGAGATGTTCATCAGCTTCCACAGATCGAGGATGCCCTTCTCGCCGCAGACGATGTTGTCCACGAACTGCTGCGGGGTCACGCCCGCGGCCTTGGCCTTGTCCTCGATCTTCTGACCGTGCTCGTCCGTTCCGGTCAGGAACATCACGTCATAGCCGGTCAGGCGCTTGTAGCGCGCCATCGCGTCGGTCGCCACCGTGCAGTAGGTGTGGCCGATGTGCAGCTTGTCCGACGGGTAGTAAATGGGCGTGGTGATATAGAATCGTTTCTGTTCCATGGGTATCTTCCTCTTTTCCTGCCCGCACCGAATGAAAGCGGGGCATAAATTCTCTTTAGTTTAGCACATTTGAGGACATTTTTGCAAGAGGTACGGCGTTATTTGCGCGGGCTCCGCGCAAATAACGCCGTTTTTCTGAGGTATTCTTACGCGATGGCGCGCTTTTCCAGAGCGCGCAGCAGCGGTACGCCGAGCAGGAAGCACACGGCGGCCTCGCCGATGCCGACCGTCAGCGCGTTGTAGGCGAACAACCCCGCGAACGCGGCGGAGAAGCCCGTGCTTTCCCACGCGAGCATCGCGCCGACAAGGACCATGTTGCATACCACCGGCGGCACGGCGGCGGTCCATGCGCTGCGGCAGCGGCCCGACCACACGGCGGCGAGCAGCGTGGCGAGCGTGCCGACGACCAGATCGAGCAGGCCGTAGGGACTGAGCAGGTTGGTGATCAGGCAGCCCACGGCAAGACCGGGGATCGCCGCCTTGCGGTCGCGGCAGGGCAGCACGCACAGCGCCTCGCTCAGGCGGAACTGGATTGCGGGAAAGGCGAGGCCGAAGAAATTGGAGATCCACGCGAGCGCCGCGTAGGCGGCGGCAATGACGGCGGCGCGGGCGAGATCGCGGGTAGAGTATTGCAGCTCCATAGGGGTATCCTTTCTTGGAAATGTAAACAGACGCAGGGGAAAGACGGTCAGGCGGCCCCGCAGGACCGCCTGACGCTGCCTTAAAATTCGGGGGAGGTCCTGCCGGAGGTCAGGTACTCATAGTATTGCGCTTCGGTCGCCGCCATGTAGGTCATGACCCACAGCGTGCCGACGCCAAGGCACAGCGAGCCGACAATGCCCCAGCCGATAAAGCTCAGATCAAGCACGAACTTCTCCCACTTGTGACCGGTCATCAGGCGCTGGCTCTCGTCCAGACATTCCCTCCAGCCGTATTCGGGGTGGTCGGCCTTGACGTAGTAGACCATGGAGTAGGCGTAGGCCTTGACGATGCCGGGGATGAAAAGCAGCAGGCTCCACAGGAAGATAAAGAGCCCGGAGAGCAGACTGATGAGCAGCGTACCGCCGAAATCGTCCCGAAAGCCGCGGAACAGATCGTTGAGGTCAATGCCTCGGCCCTCGCGCGCCTGCGCAAGGAAGGCATATTTCTGCGCGTAGAGCATCGGGCCGGTGACGACGAGCGCGCCGACGCCGGGGAGAATGCTGCCGGCGGCGCCGACGATGGCGGAGACCACCAGACAGAACACCACGCCCATGAGCCATTGATCCTTGAAGATGCCGCCGCCGAGCCGGGCGCGGGCGGCTGCCTTCCATTCGCTTCTTGTCATGCGGATCTTCTCCTTATCACACAATATTTCGCTTACAGTAGGTCGGGCAGATGGCGCACGACCTCTGCGCAGCGCGGGCACAGCCCCTCGGCGTTGGGCGTGAGGGAGTGCTTCCAGCAGCGAGGGCACTTCGTGCCGGCGGCGTTTTCGACCTTGACGGCAAGCTCGCCGCCGACGGTCAGCTCGACCTTGGAGACAATGAACAGGTCGGCGAGCGCCGCGGGGTTCTCGTCCGCGAGGAACACATCGCCCTCGGGCACGGTCAGATGCACGTCGGCCTCCAGGCTCTTGCCGATGACCTTCGCCGCGCGGGCCTCCTCGAGCGCGCCGTTGACGGCGGTGCGGACCTCGATGATGTGCTCCCAGCGCGCCATGGTCTCGGCGTCGAGCGCGTAGGCGGTGAAGGGCTTGTTCATGTCGTTGAGCACCACGTTGCGCGCGTCGTCCTCGGCGGTGTGCGGCATGGCGAGCCAGATCTCATCGCAGGTGAAGGCGAGGATGGGCGCGAAGAGCTTGGCAAGGGTCGAGAGCGTGAGGTAGAGCGCGGTCTGGGCGCTGCGGCGCTCGGCGGAGTCCGCCGCCTCGCAGTACAGGCGGTCCTTCACAATATCGAGGTAGAGGCTCGAGAGCGTGGTGACGCAGAAATCGTTGACCGCGTGGGTGATGATGTGGAACTCGTAGTCGTTGTAGGACTGCTCGACCTTTTCGATCAGCTCGTTGAGCTTGGTGATGAGCCAGCGGTCGAGCACCGGCATATCCTCGGCCTTGGTGAGGTGCGCGGGGTCAAAGTCCACCAGGTTATCGAGCATGAACTTGCAGGTGTTGCGGAACTTGAGATAGTTCTGGCTGAGCTGCTGGAAGATGGCCTTGGAGCAGCGCACATCCGCGTGATAGTCGGCGCTCGCCGCCCACAGACGCAGAATGTCCGCACCGTTCTCGTTGAAAATGTCGGCGGGATCGACGCCGTTGCCGAGGCTCTTGTGCATCGCGCGGCCCTCGCCGTCCACGGTCCAGCCGTGGGTGACGCACTCCTTGAAGGGAGCGCCCTCGCCGAACGCGCCCACGGCGGTCAGCAGGGAGGACTGGAACCAGCCGCGGTACTGGTCGAGGCCCTCGAGGTACATCGTGGCGGGCCAGAAGCCCTGATCCTTCTTCATCGCAGCGAAGTGCGTGGAGCCGGAGTCGAACCAGCCGTCGAGCGTGTCCTCCTCCTTGGTGAAGCCGGTGCTCTTGCCGCAGTGCGGGCAGGCGAAGCCCTTGGGCAGAATGTCGGCGGCGTCCATCTCAAACCAGGCGTTGGAGCCTTTCTCGGCAAAGAGGGCGGAAACGGCCTCGATGGTCTCGTCGGTGCAGACGGGCTTGCCGCAGTCGGCGCAGTAGAACACGGGAATGGGCAGACCCCAGCGGCGCTGACGGCTGATGCACCAGTCGGCGCGCTCACGGATCATGCTCTTCATGCGGTCGATGCCCCAGCCCGGGACCCAGCGCACGTCGTCGCACGCGGCGCAGGCCTCGTCCTTAAAGGAATCGACGGAGCAGAACCACTGCGGGGTGGCGCGGAAGATGATGGGCTTCTTGCAGCGCCAGCAATGCGGATAGCTGTGCACGATCTCCTCGGAAGCGAAGAGGGAGCCGGCCTCCTTCATATCGTTGAGGATGACGGGGTTGGACTCCTCCACGAGCATTCCCTCATACTTGCCGGCATAGTCGGTGTGGCGGCCCTGATCGTTGACGGGCACGACCATATCCATGCCGTAGCGGCGGCAGGTCTGATAGTCGTCCGCGCCGAAGCCGGGGGCGGTGTGGACGCAGCCCGTACCGGAATCCATCGTGACATAATCGGCGAGGACCAGACGGCTGGTCTTGGGCAGGAACGGGTGCTGCGCGAGCATATTCTCATAGAAGTTGCCGGGGTGGGTCTCGACGACGGTGTAGTGCTCGACCTTGCCAACGGCCATGACCTTCTCGACGAGTGCCTCAGCGACAATGTACATTTCGCCGTTGTCGTCGTTGCGGACGATGGCGTAGCTCTCGTCGGGATGCAGCGCGATGGCGAGGTTGCCGGGCAGCGTCCAGATCGTGGTCGTCCAAATGACGAAGCTGAGCTTGCTCTTATCGAGATGGCCGAGCTTGCCGAGGTCGTCGTGCATCGGGAACTTGACGTACACGGTCGTGCAGGGGTCGTCCTGATATTCGATCTCCGCCTCGGCCAGCGCCGTCTCGTCGTGATAGCACCAGTATACGGGCTTGAGGCCCTTGTAGATGTAGCCCTTCTTGTACATTGCGCCGAAGACCTTGACCTCCTCGGCCTCAAAGCCGGGATCCATGGTCTTGTAGGGGTGCTCCCAGTCGCCGAGCACGCCGATGCGCTTGAAGCCCTCCATCTGGATGCCGATGTACTTGTCGGCATACTGGTGGCAGGCGGTGCGGAAGTCGGCGACGCTCATGGCCTTGCGGTTGAGCTTCTGCTCCTTGATGATAGCGCTCTCGATGGGCATACCGTGGTTGTCCCAGCCGGGGATATAGGGCGTGTAGTAGCCGCGCATCGCGTAGGAGCGGGTGATGAAGTCCTTGAGGGACTTATTGAGCGCGTGACCCATGTGCAGTCCGCCGTTGGAGAACGGAGGGCCGTCGTGCAGAGCGAAGCGGGGCTTGCCCTCGTTCTTCTTGAGCATCACGTTGTAGAGGTCCATTTCCTCCCAATGCTTGAGCATCTCAGGCTCGCGCTTGGGAAGCCCCGCGCGCATCGGGAAGCCGGACTTCGGCATATTCAGCGTCGCTTTGTAATCCATGTCGTGTCTCCTTTATGTGAATTTTTCTGTTTGCTGCAAAATAAAAATGCTCTGTCTCCCGACAAAAGAGACAAAGCATAACCATACTCTGCGGTACCACTCTTCTTGCCGCCGTTCCGGCAGCCGCTCAAATGCCGCGATGTAACGGTCGCACCCGGGCTGTCCTACTGCGGTTTCAGACGCCTGCTCCGAGGTGATATTCGCTCTCCGCGCCCCGCTGCCTCGCACCGACCGGCAGCTCTCTTTGCGGGCGGACGGGAAGCTACTTGTCCTCATCTGCACAATTCCACATATCACGGTCATTCTACCCGCATTCTTTCGCTTTGTCAAGGCTGAAAATGCTTGCGGAAGCGGCAAAAATAGGCTATACTATCGGCGAAAAATACGCGAAAGCGACAAATTCCGGAGGCTGCGCCATGATCCACGATATCGAGCCGAAGCATTTATACAACGAATGGAAGCCGAACGCCGTGCCGAAGAGGTCGAGCGCCGTCGTGCAGTTCTGCGGGAGAAACCTCCTCTGCCGCATCGACGACAACGGACTCAAGCTCCCGAGCCGCGCCATGTTTCCCGACGGCGACGAGAGGTTCACCTATCTTTTTGAGCTGGACGGCAGGGAATACTACCTCCTGCGCGACGAAACGCCGCGCGAGCCGGACGGCTGGACCTACCGCGACATCAATATTTTCCGCACCGAGCAGCCGAAGGAGATTGCCTTCGCCGCGGTCAGCGCGTGGCACCTGTGCTGCTGGTACCGCGACACGAGGTTCTGCGGCCGCTGCGGCACGCCGCTCGAGCACGACGTCAACGAGCGCATGATGCACTGCCCCAGGTGCGGCAATATGATCTTCCCGCGCATCAACCCCTCGGTCATCGTGGCGGTGACGCACGGCGACTACCTGCTGCTCACGCAGTACGCGAACCGCCCCGGCGCGACGCGCACGGCGCTCATCGCGGGCTTCACCGAGTTCGGCGAGACCGCCGAGCAGACCGTTCACCGCGAGGTGATGGAGGAGGTCGGCCTCAAGGTCAAAAACCTGCGCTACTATAAGTCTCAGCCGTGGGGCATCTCCGGCGGCGGGCTGCTGCTCGGCTATTGGTGCGAACTGGACGGCGACGACGAGACCATCCATCTCGACAACTTTGAGCTGGCGGACGGCGCGTGGGTCAGCCGCGAGGAGCTGCGCCGCGACTACCGTGACAACGGCGTCGCCCTCACGAGCGAGATGATCGCCCGCTTTGCCGCGGGGCGAGAGTACGAGCCGGTGTCGGAATAAGATGAAAAAGCGCGGAGCAGAAGGCTCCGCGCTTTCCTTATGCAAGGGCTGTAGCGATCCATTTCCCGAGCAGCTGCAAAAGGAGAAAGTGCGCGGGATAGAAAATGTAAAAGAAATATTTTCCGCCGCGCCGCCCGCGCTCGCCGCTGTAGAGCAGCAGGAGCGGTGCGCACAGCAGCACCCATGGCGAGGCGATGAGCAGCGGGAGCAGTCCCGCGAGCCGCCATACGCCCGCCGAGCGCAGCAGATAGAAAAGCGCGGCGGAGAGCGTGCCGAGAAAGACGTATTCGCTGCGGACGGCAAACGCCGCCGCGCCGAAGACGAGACAGGTCAGGACGTACAGCGCTATCCGCTTCCCGCGCTCTGCCGCGTCGGACTCAATGCGTGCGAGCACGAATAGCTCTAGGCAGGAGAGCGAGAGCGTAAAGAGTACGTTTTGAAGCGCGGGACCGGTCCACTGCTCATAGTGCGCGAGGTTGAAGACCGGCTCGCTGACAAGGGCAAAGGCCAGCAGCGTGAGAAAATACCGCTTCCGGTCCCGTGTGTGCGTGAAGCCCTCGGCGAGCAGGAAGACATAGAGCGGAAAAGCGAGGTGGCCCAGCACATCAAACACGCGGTAGACGCCCTGCACGGCGCCGAGCCATGCGGGCGCGTTCTGCGGGATGAGCGTGCTTCCGTCCTCACCGCGGAACGGCGCGAAAAAGCCGCGCCGGATCACGAGCATATTCGCATGGTCGCAGAGCATGGAGACCATGGCGATGTATTTGAGCGCGAAGCCGCTCAGCTTTTTGGGGATCTGTTTCATGAAGGGTTCTCCTGTGTGCGCGCCGCGCGGAGAGCGGAGCGGAAGTCCTCCCACGCCTCGGGGTGGTCGACGTAGTATTTCGGACAAATTTTGCCGGTCACATCGTAGTGGCGGATGACGTCGGCGGGAGCGAGATCGAATTCCTCGCACAGCCACGCCGTCAGCCGCAGAAGGCTCGCCATCGTCTCGGCGGAGAACTCTCCCGTCTCGTCGGCGTGGCAGACCTCGATGGAAACGGTGTGATCGTTCGCCTGCGAGGAGCAGTAGGCGACCTCCGAGAGAGGGACGCATTGAAGCACTTCGCCCTCCAGCCCCACGACGAAGTGCGCGCTGGCATAGGTCTCGTGCGTGAGGGCGAGGTTGGCGAAGAAGCTGCGGTTTGCCGCCGCCGAGGTGCCGGGGTTTCCGACGTAGTGGACGACCACGCCGTCGATCGTCTCGAGCGGCGTGCCGGGGCGGGAGTATGGGTTGAGCGGCAGGATGTCCTGCTCTACCCATTCCGGCGCGGACACGTCCGCGCCGGGAACGGCGCGGTGGCGGAACCAGTAGACCAGCTCCGCGCCGATGCAGAGGACGAGCACGGCGATGACCGCCCGCTCCAGCCGGACGCGGCTGCGCTTTTTTCGTGCAGCCATGCGTCAGAAGCCGCGCGCGGTCGCGGGCGTTTCAATGCCCATGCCGGCAAGCGCTTCGAGCGTACAGGTCATCTCCGGCGTGACGATCGCACAGACGCTGCCGCTCGAGCTCGAGGTCGTGTCGATCGGCTGCCTGGTCGGCTTCTCGTCCACCCGGACGCTGTACCACAGCTCCAGCTCGACGTAGAAGCTGCCGCTGTAGAGCGTGTCCTCAAAGAGCGAGGCGTTGGAGGCGTGACCCGCCTCGTAGTCGCGGCGCAGCGCGGAGACGAGCGTGTTGGCCTGCGCGGAGGTCAGCTCGCCGTCGTCCTCGCCGTAGGCGCCGTCGCTGACGACGTCGTAGTAGCCGCCGGTGAGATAGGCGTTGCTCTTGTCGTCCGCCAGCTCGCCGAGCACGCGGTCGAGTGCGGCCTCGGGACAGTTGAGCAGCGCCGTCATCGTCTGCGCGACGGAGCCGGGCTCGTTCAGCTCCCGGGAGAAGGCGCGGCAGTCGACGTAGCTGCGGCGCACGACGCGCCCGTCCGTGAGCGCGTAGGTGACGGTGAAATAGAGATAGCTGTCGACCGGAGCGTCCGCGGGCGTTTCATAGGTGGTCCGCGCGTAGCTGAGCTGGCGCGCCTTGTCGGCGATCATCGCGCGGTGCGCGGCGAGGGTGCGCTCAATGCTCTCCGGCTCGTCGAGCTTGCAGGAGAGGTAGTCGCCGTTCGAGGAGAGATAAACGGAGACGAACTCCACCTCCTCCGCGTCGGGCGTATAGCCCTCGTAGCCGGTGAGGTCGAGCGACATGGCGACGCCGAAGCACACCAGCACGGCGGAGAACACCAGCGCGCCGACGCGGCCTGTGCGCCAGACGCGGAAGCTCTTGTGCAGCAGCATTTCCGCGGCGAAGTAGCCGAGCAGGCCGGTGAAGAGCATACAGGCGATGGTGCCGGGGAGCGAGTATTGGCCGTTATGGAGGTTGAGACCGAAGACGAGGAAGTAGATAAGCTGCCCGAGCGAGAACGCGGCGCAGACCGCCACGCCGTATTTGAAGATGGGGCGCGCCCATGCCACGGTGACGATGGAGCCGGTCGCCTCGCTCGCGCGGCGGCGGTAGACGAGCAGGCCGAGCACGGCGAGCACGATGCCGACGGCAGCATAGATGCCGAGCACGCCAAGGCCGCTGAGCATATACTCGCCGCCCCGAATGACCTGATACGTCCCGTCGCTGAGGATGCGGTCCACGCGGGCGACATTGCTCACGTCCAGCACGCAGACAAGCTCCCAGGCAGGCGAGAGGAAGGCGAAGGTCTCCGGAGCGGAATAACCGCTGTAGCCGTAGAGGAAGTTGCCGGCAAAGATGCGCACGAGCCACTCCATACCCGCAGCGAGAACATTCAGGATCCCGTAGAAGACGGGCGCCGCTAAGATCTGGCCGGTGAACATCATGCAGAACACGCCGAAGGAGTAGAAGAACAGCACCGAGAGCACGGCGGCGAGCAGCGCGGTACCGAGCGCGGTAAGGTCCAGCGCGCCGAAGCAGGCGGCGGTGATGCCCGCGAGGGCAAAGGCGAGCACGAGCGCGGAGACCATGCACACAAGGCCGGTGAGGTAGTTGGTCGCGTACAGCGTCTCACGCCGCACAGGCATGGAATGGAAGCCCTGCGTGGCGCGGGGGTTGGTAAGGTAGGCGAACATCGCCATGGCGAAGAAGATGCCGAACACGGCGCCCATCACAAGCCCGCCGTAGGCGCCGATCTGCAGCAGGTAATACGAGGCGTCGGCCACGGTCGGGACACCGTGATAGTCGGCCAGCTCGTTGAGCAGCGGCAGCGG
>ULQC01084694.1_pt1 | contig 13880 bp, 9 predicted proteins | sample 1954091 | NCBI WGS metagenome assembly ULQC01 (sample SAMEA4835645, study PRJEB28245) | human gut metagenome | biome: gut microbiome; material: fecal sample | place: Denmark | collected 2008
TTAGCAGTGCTGTGAGTCAGTTCGGAGACAGAAAGCTGCCTGTATATTCGGTTCAGACAACAGAAAAAAAGATAGCCCTTTCATTTGACTGTGCCTGGGGAGCAGAGGATTTTGACAGCATGATGGAGACACTTGACAAGCACAACGTAAAGGCTACATTTTTTATGACAGGAGGGTTTGTGAGTGATAATCCTGAATGTGTAAAGACGCTGGTTGAAAAAGGGCATGAGCCCGGAAATCACAGTGAGCACCACTATGATATGGCAACAATCACGGCAGGCGAGATGAAGACGGAGATAATGGATGTGCACAAAAAGGTCAAGGAGCTGACCGGAAAGGATATGAAGGTATTCAGACCGCCATACGGCTCGTACAACAATGAACTGATTGACACAGTGTATGGCTGTGACTATTATCCAATCCAGTGGGATGTGGATTCGCTCGACTGGAAAAACTATGGTGTGCAAAACATCATAGATACAGTGTGCAATCACAAAAGCCTGGATTGTGGCTCGATAATACTCTGCCATCTAGGCGCCAAATACACCTCGCAGGCACTCGATGAAATGCTCACGAAGCTGCAGGACATGGGCTATGAGATAGTTCCGGTATCAAAGCTGATCATGACAGAAGGCTATCATATGGATGCAAACGGTATGCAGATCAAGGACTGATCAATTTCATAAATCAATATTTTAGTCAATATTTAGTCAATAATTTAGTCCTTTACGATATTGTTATTTACAGACAAGTGTGTTAAACTAAAGCTATATTTTAAAGAAGCTGTGAGACAGCTATGGGGGTAAATTATATGACAGATACAGGTTTTTTAGTAGCATTCTTTATAGTTATTTTTTTAGTTATCATCTTTGCGCTTGTCGCTGTAATCGGGGCCGTTACAAGTGCTGTTGCAGGTATCAATGATGATGAGGATGAGATTGAGGAAGAGGGCATTTGAAGCTAAAATAAATAAAAGATATTAAAAGATATTTAAAGACATCGAATTATATTAATCGTATAATTGGGTGTCTTTTTATTGTCAAAATCTCTTAAAAAAGTATAAACCAATTGAGTTGCAATCCGACACATTGTATAATAAAAGTATAACAGCGAATTAAATATATTGTGAAAATCGCAGTAATCATTGTCTATTAAACTAATGCAGGACATTATCAAGAAAAGAAAAAGGAGGGGTTAGATGATATCCAGATATAGTGTAAAAAAGCCTTTTACTGTACTTGTAGGAGTATTGCTGGTAATAGTACTTGGTGTTGTATCGCTTGGCAGGATGACGACAGATCTGCTGCCGGATATGAGCTTTCAGTATGCACTTATCGTGACAACAGATATGGGAGCAAGTCCACAGGAGGTGGAGAGCGATGTCACCGCGCCGCTTGAAGCAGCTATGGCAACTACGTCCAATATCAAAAACGTAAGCTCAATGTCATATAACAGCTATTCGCTGGTGACATGCGAGTATGAGCAGAATGCCGACATGGATTCTGTAGTGATAGAGATGCAGCAGAAAATAGATCAGGTCAAGGCTGGCTGGAAGGATGGAGTGGGTACTCCGACCATTATGAAGATAAATCCGGACATGCTTCCAATCATGATGACTGCTGTGGATATGGATGGGAAAAGCAAGTCGGAAATCACAGACTTTGTGGAAAACACACTAAAGCCTGCAATTGAGAGTACAGAGGGAGTCGCATCAGTGACTGCAACAGGTGAGCTCACCGAGCAGATACAGGTCACGATGAATCAGGCCAAGATAGATGCGCTCAATGAGAAAATAAATAATGCCGTTTCAAAGAAATTTGACGATGCAAAAAGTCAGATGGATGATGCAAGCGCAAAGATAGAGAGCGGACAAAACGCAATCACATCTGCATCGGATCAGATGAGCGCGGGAGTGGATACGCTAAAGGAGCAAAAGGCAAAGCTTGCAGAGCAGAAGACTCAGCTAGAGAGCACACTTTCAAGCTTAAATGAGCAGAAGAGCCAGCTTGAAACAATTCAGTCAGCTCTTTCAGACTTCATGAATAGTGATACATATACAAAGACAATTCCGTCACTCAAAGAGGGCGCAAATGTACCGGGTGAAGCGGGCACGGCACTCAAAGCGCAACTTGAGCAGGTTGATAAGCAGATTGCAACACAGTTTTCAGGTCTCTCGGCGCTTGGAATCACCGTAAACACAGCGGATGATCTGCCTGCGGCAGCGTCAGCGATAGCACAGACTCTCATTCAGGTGAATACAGGTATAGAGCAGTGCCAAAGCGGGCTTGACCAGATAGCACAAGGAGAGACAGCACTTTTAGATGCATATGATAATCTAAACAGTCAGGCAGCTATAAGCTCGATAAGCATAGGACAGCAGTCAGCACAGCTTGCAACAGCAGCGGCATCTCTTGACAGCTCAAAAAAGGAGCTTGAAAAGAGTAAGGATGATGCACTTGACAAGTCAAACTTAAATGCAGTTTTAACAATTGACTCACTCTCGCAGCTGCTCGTCGCACAGAATTTTGATATGCCTGCAGGCTATGTAAATGATTCAAATGGCACGCAGTACATAGTACAGGTGGGAGATGAGATAAAATCAATTGATGATTTAACAAATCTAGTGCTTATGGATATGAAGCTTGATGGAATAGCTCCTATTCATGTCGGTGATGTGGCAGATGTTGAGATGACTGACAATTCGGATGAGACATATGCGATAGTCAACGGTAATCCCGGAATAATGCTCTCCATGGAGAAGCAGACCGGTTACTCTACAGGAGACGTCACAGACCGTCTTTTGGACAAGCTTGATTCGCTGGAAAAGGAAAATGACGGATTACACACCACAGTGCTCATGAATCAGGGCGTATACATCGACATGGTAGTAAAGAGTGTTATGGAAAATATGATAGTGGGAGCAATACTTGCTATTTTCGTATTGCTTTTGTTCTTAAAGGATATAAAGCCAACGCTTGTTATCGCAGCATCTATACCGCTATCGGTTATTGTGGCAGTGGTGATTATGTATTTTACGGATATCACCTTAAATATCATTTCTATGTCGGGACTTGTGCTTGGAATAGGAATGCTGGTGGATAATTCAATCGTAGTAATCGAGAATATCTACAGATTAAGGGGAGAGGGATATTCGGTAAAGAAGGCGGCTGTTGAGGGTGCAAATCAGGTGGCAGGAGCCATTTTTGCCTCTACACTTACCACGGTAAGTGTGTACGCGCCAATCATTTTTACTGATGGAATCACGAGACAGCTCTTTGTAGACCTGGCACTTACGGTAGCGTTTACTCTTATGGCATCTCTTGTAGTGGCACTCACATTTGTACCGGCAATTGCTTCAGGCATGCTCAAAAAGACGAAGGATATAAAGCATCCATGGTTTGACCGTTTTAAGGATTGGTATGGAAATGTGCTCGGCACATGTCTTAGATTTAAGCCGGTGGTATTTATTGCGGCAGTAGTGCTTTTAGTCGGAAGTGGCGCACTTTGCATGTCAAGGGGAATGACATTTATGGATATGGACATGGAGTCAAATCAGATTTCACTTACCATAGAGGCAAAGGATGACGAAAAGCTTGACTTCAAGCAGCTTACAGAGCTGTCTGATAAGGTCATGGACAAAATATCTGATATAAAGGGCATAGACACAATAGGAGCTACAGCAGGCGGCAGCTCGACCATGAACCTGATGAGCTCAGGAAGCGACAGCGTGAGCATGTATATATTGCTTGATGAGAAGTCGGATGTTTCATCGGATAAGGTAATAGATGAAATTGAAAAACGCACAAAGAATCTGGACTGCAAGGTAACAGCATCTTCACAAGCTATGGACTCATCAGAGTTTTTCGGAAGTGGTCTCTCTGTCAGGATTAAGGGTAATGATATAGACAAGCTGCAGAAGCTTGCAGGTGATGTGGCAGATATCCTTAAGGATACAAAGGGCGTGACAGATATAGATGACGGTCTTGGCGATACAACCAATGAGCTTAAGATAACTGTTGATAAGGAAAAAGCAGCAAAGTATGGCTATACGGTGGCTCAGGTATACCAGCTCGTATCCGGTGAGATATCATCTCAAAAGAGCGCAACAACCATTACGACTGACATAAAGGACTATGAGGTATACTTACAATCCGCAGAGCAGTCTGATGTGACTGTGGACGACATCAAAAACCTTACATTTACCTATAAGGATAATGATGACAGTGAAAAGGAGATTCCGCTCAGTGATATTTGCACTATTTCGCAGGAACAGACAGTAAGTACCATTCATCGAGATGCTCAGACAAGATATATTACAGTATCAGGTGCGGTTGATGAAAACCATAATGTAACATTACTAAGCAATAAAATTAAATCAAAAATTGATAAACTTAGCATTCCTGATGGCTATTCAATAGACATGGAGGGCGAGGATGAGACAATAAATGAGTCAATGAGTCAGCTTGTACTTATGCTTGTGCTTGCAGTGATATTTATCTATCTTATCATGGTGGCGCAGTTCCAGTCATTGCTTTCACCGTTTATTATCATGTTCTGTATACCTCTTGCGTTTACAGGAGGATTTATAGCTCTTTTCATCACGGGAAATGAGCTCGGAATCATTTCAATGCTTGGCTTTATCATGCTGGCAGGTCTAATTGTAAATAATGGAATCGTGCTCATTGATTACATCAATCAGGCCAGGAGAGAGGGCATGAGCAAGCATGAGGCAATCATAGACGCAGGCCGTACAAGGCTTCGTCCAATACTGATGACAGCGATGACCACCATACTCGCAATGTTTACATCGGCGATAGGTATCGGAGATGGCTCAGATATGATAAAGCCGATGGCAATCGCAATAATAGGAGGTCTCGTATACGGAACCATCCTTACGCTTATAGTAATTCCATGTATCTATGATGCGTTCAACAGAGAGAAGAGCATGGTAGAGGAAGAACTGTAGCAAGTAGATAATAATAGCTGACATATAAGGATAGAGCTGTACAATCACAGGATTAACTAAAAAACCGCTCGGAACGCAAAAAAAGTTCCGGGTGGTTTTTTATAATAAAAAGTAGTTTTATCTGCTTATTTTTTATGGCTATTGCATATTGCACAAAAAATGATTAATAAATTTAAACAAATAGCTGAAAATGCTTTTGCAACGTTATATACTATTGAAAAGTCAATGCTATAGTAATATAATACAAACAGAAGCCAAGAGAAAAACATAACGGCTTATATTTTTTACAACAATTAATTAACAAATTTAACTAACTATCAAGGAGGAAGCAATCATGAAGTATTTTCTGGACAGTGCAAAAATCGAAGAAATCAAGGAGGCCTACCATACATTTGGTATTGATGGAGTGACAACAAATCCACGCCACATAATGGTAAGCGGAAAGCCTTTCCTTACTGTAATCAGTGAGATGGCAGACTGGGTTAAGGCGGAAGGAATCGAGGGATACGAGAAATTCCCTATTTCCGTTGAAATCAACCCACACCTTGATGATGCAGATGAGATGGTAGCAGAGGCAAGAAAGATTTCAGCTATCTGCAGCAACTTTGTTATCAAGATTCCGTGCACAGAGGCCGGTATTCAGGCAGCAAGAAGACTCGAGGCAGAGGGAATCAGAACAAATGTGACACTCGTATTCTCACCAGCACAGGCTATTCTGCCGGCAAAGAATAATTCGCTTTTTGTTTCACCTTTCATCGGCTGGAAAGAGGCAAATGGAGAGGATTGTAAAGCGTACATTCAGGCTATTTCAGATATCTATGACAATTATGGATATAAGGGAAAGACACAGATTATCTGTGCGGCTATCCGTACACCTAAGCAGATTGTAGACTGTGCGGTTGCAGGAGCAGATATCGTTACAACAGGCCTTGCAGTATACAAGGACAGTATCAAACATGCATATACCAGACAGGGACTTGAGACATTCCAGAATGCATGGGATAATACAGTTACAGAATAGATGAAACAGGGAGGTGTTTGTAGGCAATGAAAATTGGATTTGTAGGACTCGGAATCATGGGGGAGTCCATGAGTGAGAATATAGTGAAGAAGCATGATGATGAGGTATATGTATTTGATTTCGTAAAGGAGAAGGTAGAGCTATTGGAGAGCAAGGGTGCAATCGGCTGCAGCAGTTCGCTTAAGCTGGCAGAAAAATCAGACGTAATTATATCAATGGTTCCAAAGTCAGAGCATTCGATGGCTGTTTATAAGGAGGTTTTACCGGCACTTGATGATACAAAGCTCTGTATTGATATGAGCACGATAGATCCATCTGTTTCTGTGGAGATTTCTGAAATGGTAAAGAAGACGGGCGCAGAGTTTGTGGACGCACCGGTTGTGAAATCGAAGCCTGCTGCTATTGCAGGAAAGCTCGGAATATATGTCGGTGGAGATGAAAAAGCATGTGAGAAGGCTATGCCGATTCTTTCCTATATGGGAGAAAATATCATCAGGATGGGTGGAAACGGAAAAGGTCTGGTCATGAAAATCTGCCATAACGCGCTTGTATCACAGATTCAAAATGGTGTAAATGAGACACTGACACTTGCAAGGGCATATGGAATAGATATAGAAAGCTATACTACAGCTATCTCATATGGCGGTGGACAGAACTTTTATCTGGATTCCAAAAATGTGCCAATCAAAAATGAGGATTACACCACTGCCTTTTCGATTGAAAACATGTACAAGGATGTGAATATCTGCATGAATATGGCAAAGGAGAGTGGATTAAAGCTTCAAGGAGAAAACGCTGCAAAGCAGGTATATGACAAGGCAATGGAACTTGGCTTTGGAAAAGAAGATTTCTGCGCTACTATAAAGGCTGTCAAGGCAATGCAAAGATAAGTGGGGGAAATATGTTAAAACATTTGAATGAAAAAAATTCTGTGACTATATACAGTGTCACTGATCCATGTTTTGAAACCTACGGAAGGGTGATTTCAAATATCAATTGCAACGAACTTATCTCATTTATGGAACAAAATACTGTAATTCCTGAGAAAGGAAATATATATGTGGCTTCAGTAGAAGAGCTTGAACGTACACATATAGCAGAGTTTTTTAAAAATCGTATATATGGAGAGATGCCTATACAGATAGGCTACTGTAATGGCAGAAACACCACATACAATGGTTTTGAGTACCATAAGGGCAGCGAAATCAATATAGCGGTAACTGACTTTATGCTGGTGCTGGGACATACCTGGGAGATAAAAGACAATACATACCGTATTGAAGATGCAAAGGTATTTTTTGTGGAAAAGGGTACAGCAATAGAGATGTACCAGACGACACTTCATCTATCACCATGCAGGGTGTCAGATATTGGATTTAAGGATGTTGTGATTCTTCCAAGGGGAACCAATACACCACTCAATAATGGAGGGACAGATGAAGCTGCTATAGGAGAAGAGAGACTGCTTTTGCAAAGAAATAAGTGGGTAATAGCACATCCCGATAGAGAACCATTGATAAAACAAGGGGCATATCCTGGATTGCTTGGAGAGAATAAGGAACTTTATTATTAAAAAAACCACGTGACCGAAAGACTGAATACTGGACATATTACTGTACTTTCGGTTGCGTGGGAAATAATTTTCAGAAAAAGTATATCATGTGAGAGATTGAATGTGAATAGTTAGTTTCAACAAATCGATGTATATTTTTTCTATTAAATTGGAGGATTTTATGGAGCATTTAGTATTTACTTTGGTGACATTTGTGCTTTTCACAGCACTGGTTGGAATTATTTCAGGAAAGATAGTGAAGAATAGCGATGACCAGAAAACGGCAAAGGGTTATTTCCTTGCCGGAAATGGACTTGGAGGTTTTTTCATTGCAGGCTCAATGCTGCTTACGAATCTGTCGGCAGAAAATCTGGTAGGTTTGTCGGGACAGTCATATGCAGCTAATATGTCAGGCATGGCATGGGAAGCAACAGCGGTTATAGCCACAATTATTATGGCTTTTGTGTTTTTGCCGATGTATCTTAGAAAAGGATATACAACGCTGCCGGAGTTTATGGAGGAGAGGTATGGCGTTGGTGTACGCCGTATGGTTTCTATCCTATTTCTTATTGGATATTTAGTAATCGGAATTCCTGTATGTCTGTACGCAGGCGCTATAGCATTTGAGCAGATTTTTGATTTTGCTACAGTATTTGGAATCAGCGAGGGTATGGCACTTACAATTCTTATAGTGCTTGTAGGTATTATTGGTGCACTATATGCCGTACTTGGAGGTATGAGAGCAGTAGCTGTATCAGACACAATCAATGGAATTTTACTTGTTTTAGGCTCAGTGCTTGTAGTCGTATTTGGTTTTATAGCTGTTGGAAAATTAAGCGGAGGTGGATTTATTGTCGGTGTGAAGGATGTTATTACATATGAACCGGCAAAGCTCAATGCGATTGGTGGAAAGAATGATCCTGTACCATTTGCATGTATTTTTACAGGTATGCTGCTTGCAAATCTGTTTTACTGGGGTACTAACCAAGTACTTATTCAGAGAGCACTTGGTGCTAAAAACTTAAAGGAAGGACAAAAGGGAGTTTTACTTTCAGGCTTTTTAAAGATGATGGTACCGTTACTTCTTGTTATTCCCGGAGTAATCGCAGCAAGACTTGTACCAGGTCTTACAAGCAAGGATTTTGCATATCCTTCACTTGTAGCTAGGTCATTGCCATGGCCGGTTGTAGGACTGTTTTGTGCAGCATTGTTTGGATCAATTATCTCAACTTATAATTCATTTCTCAATGCAGCTAGTACCGTATTTATGATTGATATTTATAAGCCGATTTTTAACCCAAATCTCTCAGAGGAAGCTACAGTAAAACTTGCAAAGAAAATTGGATGGGGCTTTGCAGCATTTGCCATTATCTTTACACCATTCCTTGATGTGCTTAGCACAGGACTTTATGATTTCGGACGAAGCTTTACAGGTTTTTATAATATTCCTATCATTACAATGGTGCTTGTAGGAATGTTCTCAAAGAAGGGCTCTAAGCTTGGAGCAATATGTGCAACAATATTCCATATTGCATTCTACGCATGCTACAAGTTTATCTTCCCACATATTGACACACCATTCACAAATGCTGTTAGTGGAATTAATTATATGTATATATACGCTATCTCATTTGTTATCATGCTTGTAATCATCTTTGTATGCAGCAAGATTGCACCAAATACAAAGGTATTTGACAAGAGTGCTTCAAGAAATGATGGCTATGATATGACAGCATGGAAGCATAAAAATGCTTTTGCAATCTGGCTTGTTTCATTCCTGGTATATGAGTATTTCATTTTCTCGCCTGCAGGAATTGCAACAGAGAACAAAAATGTAGTAAGAATTGCTATTGTAACAGCAATATTTGTGATTGAGACAATTGTTCTGATTGTGAAAGAGATGAACAAGCGTAAAAAGACAGCTTAGGGAGGTTATTAAATGCAGATTAAAGTAAATGATAATGAATTTCAGCTTTTTGTGGGAGAAAAAAGGATTCTGGAGCATAGCAAAGAAAGACCGATGATTTATGTCGGAGTAGGACAGGAAGATGTTGATATGTACAGAGGTAACTTCAAGATAACAGATTATGTTACCGAGCGTTTTCCACTAAAGCTCACAGATGTGATTCAGACAGCTGATACAGTCAGACTATGCTTTGAAAGCTATATCATTGCGAAAATTAAATGTGACGAAAATCTGTGTACCATTGATTTTGAACAAAAGGATGACAGGATTAACCGATTCTGGTTTAGGGTAGCCGCAGATAAAGAGGAAAAATGCTATGGCTGCGGTGAGCAGATGTCTTACTTTAATCTGCGTGGAAGAAATTTTCCTATCTGGACATCTGAACCGGGTGTAGGACGTGATAAGACAACCTACGTTACATGGCGTTCGGATGTAGAAAATAAGGCAGGAGGAGACTATTACAACACAAATTATCCACAGCCAACCTTTGTTTCCACAAATAAATATTATCTGCATGTGGATTCAACAGCATATGCTGATTTTGATTTCAGAAATGACAGCTTTCATGAGCTGCAGATCTGGGAGGTGCCTAAGCAGATCCGTATAGAGTGTGCTGATACATATCTCAAACTGCTTGAGAGACTTACAGCATATTTTGGAAGACAGCCAAAGCTCCCGGATTGGGTATACAATGGGCTCATAATTGGTGTTCAGGGTGGAAATGAAAGGTCATTTGGATTGCTTGATAAGACCCTTGATAAGAACATCAAGGTAGCTGGCATATGGTGCCAGGATTGGTGCGGAAAGAGAGTGACATCATTCGGAAAGAGACTCCAATGGGACTGGAAATATCACAAGGAAATGTATCCGGATCTGCCAAAGAAGATTAAAGAGATAAATGCAAATGGCATAAAATTTTTAGGATATGTTAATCCATATCTGGTAAATGATGGTGAGCTCTATAAGGAAGGCAGGGAAAAAGGCTATTTTGCAACAAAGGCAGATGGCAGTGATTATCTCGTGGATTTTGGTGAATTTTATTGTGGAGTTGTGGATCTCACAAACCCAGAGGCATTCGAGTGGTTTAAGGATATTATTAAAGAATACACACTTGGTATAGGCATTGATGGCTGGATGGCAGACTTTGGAGAGTATCTGCCTACAGATGATATATGCTTATACAGCGGCAAATCACCTATGATTGAGCACAATCACTGGCCGGTGCTATGGGCAAAGTGTAACTATGAGGCAGTAAAAGAGTCAGGAAAGCTTGGAGATGTGGTTTACTTCATGCGTGCCGGAGGTGCCGGAAGCCAGAAATACTGCACATTGCTGTGGGCCGGCGATCAGTCTGTTGACTTTACAATACATGATGGACTCGCATCTGTTATCTGCGGAGCACTTAGTGCAGGAATGATGGGATGTGGGCTCACGCATAGTGATATTGGAGGCTATACATCGCTTTTTGATAATACTCGTACAAAGGAGCTGTTTCTCAGATGGGCTGAGATGGCGATGTTTACACCATTTATGAGGACACATGAGGGAAACAGACCGGATACCAATTTTCAGTATTACGATGATGAGGATACCATGGAGCGGCTGGCGAGACTCGTTGATGTATACACGATGCTTGCACCGTATACAAAGACACTTGTTGAAGAGAATGCAGACAGTGGACATCCGGTGCAAAGACCTTTGTTCATGCATTATGAGTCTGATGAGAAAGCTTATGACATACAGTATGAGTATCTTTTTGGAAGAGATATGCTGATAGCACCTGTTTATGAGCAGGATAAGCATGAATGGGATGTGTATCTGCCACAGGATGAATGGGTACATTTGTGGACAGGCGAAGAGTATCACGGCGGAGAAATAACAGTATCAGCCGAGCTTGGCTATACGCCTGCCTTCTACAGAAAAAATAGTGAGTTTGCTGATATATTTGAAGAAATCAGAGAAAAATATGGAGTCAAATAAATGAACACTGTTTTATTTTACATAATAATTTTTCTGACAAATGTGATTCAGGGCATTACAGGCTTTGCGGGGACCATCCTCGCAATGCCTCCAAGCCTAATTCTGGTGGGATATGATGTCGCTAAGCCGATATTAAATGTGCTTGGTATTCTTGCCGGAGTGTATGTCTTTGTTACACAATGGAAACATGTAGACTGGAAGCAGTTGAAAAAGGTAGTCATCGTCATGGCTATAGGAATCTTTGGCGGCTTTTTTCTAAAGAACGCACTTGCAGGATATGATGCAGTATTATACAAGTTTCTGGGTATTTTTGTGATATTTCTTGCAATACATGGGTTTTACAGCATATATGGGCAAAGGCAGCGTGATACAAAAGAAAAATCATCATGGAAATCAATGCTGTTACTTATTGGTGCGGGAATAGTTCATGGTATGTTTGTGTCAGGCGGACCGCTTCTGATAGGGTATTTATCCAATGAGATAAAGGAAAAGACAAGCTTTAGAGCAACTATTTCTACTGTTTGGATTATATTAAATTCGATGATACTTGTTCAGGATATATGCGCGGGAATGTGGAATGCAGGGCTTGTTATGACTCAATGCATATCGATTCCGTTTTTGATAGCGGGAATGGCAGCAGGCTCAGTGCTTGTAAAGAGGATGAGCCAGGAAATATTTATGAAGCTCACCTACATATTACTTTTTATATCAGGAATACTGCTTATGGTTAAGTAGTTTTTGAAAATTTTATTGGAGGTAAAATATATGACAAAATTTCAGGTGGCATATGTGCCGGTCGGGGTTCCGACATTTCATTTGGAGAGCGCACAGAAGGAATTTGAAAAATCAATAGACTTATTAAATACAATAACGGATGCTGCAATTGTACCGGATAAAATGCTTTTATCAATTCAGGATTTAACTAATTTTCTTGATACAATAGAGCCATCCCTGATAATTTTACAGAATATAACCTTTGCAAATGCAGCTTATGCGAGTGAGGTTCTTAAAAGATTTTCGTGTCCGGTATTGCTTTGGACACTTCGTGAGCCGGTTATAGATGGAGGCCGGTTGAGATTAAATTCATTGACGGGAGCATATTCGGCAGGAAATGCACTGGCTGCGTTTAGGGATGGTAACTTTGAATATATCTTTGGAGCTCCACAGGAGGAGAGGACAAAGAAAACAATTAGTGCCTGTATTCGTGCAGCATGGCTTAAAAATGAGCTTAAAAATCTAAGGATTGCCTCAGTCGGACATACACCTCAGGGATTTGGATTTGGACGTGCAATGGATGCTGACATGCAAAAGGTATTCGGAGCAACACTTGAGTCAATTGAGGTGAGAGAGCTTATTGATATGGCAAAGGGATATACCGATGATGAGTGCAGTGAATATCTCGATAAAATGACTAAGAGTACTGTTGGTCTTGACAAGACTCCTGACAATAATCGAAAGGATTTTGCGAGACTGTGCAAGGCATATAAGGAGTATGTAGATGAAAATAATATTGGAGCACTATCTTCAAGATGCTGGCCTGATTTCTTTACCGCGTTTGGAACACCTGTTTGTGGCGTGCTTGCTATGCTAAATGATATGGGTGTTGCTGCAAGCTGTGAGGCTGATACATATGGAGCACTCTCTATGTATATTGGAATGAAATTATCTGAGCAGGCGGTATTTTTCGGAGATCCGGTGTCTCTTGATGAGAGTGAAAATACCATTACATTCTGGCATTGCGGAACAGCTGCATGCTCTATCTCAAGAGAGGATACAGGTGCAACAATCGGAGTGCATCCGAACAGAAAGATTGGCCCTGTAATGGACTTTGGCTGTAAGGCGGCTGACAAAGTCACAGTGTTCAGAGTAGGACAAAAAGCAGATGGAAGCTTTAGATTTTTTGTCACAACAGGAAGTGCTCTCGACAAGCCTAAGCAGTTTTGCGGAACATCAATTGTAGTAAGGACAGACAAAAAGAGCTATGATATTGTAAATCAAAGTGTAAAGGATGGCTGGGAGCCTCATTTTGTGGTGATTTACGGAGATTGTTCAGATGAATTAAAGATTTTAGGACATATGCTTGAAATCGAAGTCTGTGAGTACTGATTTTATGGAAATAGCTTAAATATCATGCTATAATAATAGTAGTATTTAGGTACCGAATAATTGGTTGGAGGATTTTTACATGGCAAAGTATATTATGGCATTAGATGCGGGTACTACCAGCAACAGATGTATACTTTTCAATGAGAAGGGCGAGATGTGCAGCGTGGCACAGAAGGAATTTACGCAGTTTTTCCCGAAGCCGGGTTGGGTGGAGCACGATGCAGAGGAAATCTGGGCCACACAGCTTGAGGTGGCAAAGGAGGCAATGGCCAATATACAGGCTACGGCA
>ULQC01027818.1_pt1 | contig 13861 bp, 19 predicted proteins | sample 1954091 | NCBI WGS metagenome assembly ULQC01 (sample SAMEA4835645, study PRJEB28245) | human gut metagenome | biome: gut microbiome; material: fecal sample | place: Denmark | collected 2008
CCACGGGAACGCCCAAAAGAAAAAAAATCCCCCGAACATTCTGAAGTGCACTCCAAAAGTTTTGTGTCTAACTTTTGGGGTGCACTTCAATTCATCCGGGGGACATTCAGGCCGTCACGTCAATTATAATACAGATTCAGATCATCCGTGCCAATCTCCTTTCCGTCCCGGAAAACAAGGCGTAAATCAATCCTCTCTCTGTTTTCATTGCCACAAAGATAGACATACCGGCCAACATACGCATCATACTTATCAATCAGTTCTAACGGTATGACCGGCATGGGAAAAGAAGAAGTACTTTCCTGAAGAATGCTTTATCCGCCCTTCATCAGAAAGAAAGCGTCTTACACCTGTACCCCATAGACATCCTATTATTGCTTTTTCAGTTCTTCCGATAAAAAGGAACGGTCTATCAATACTTGCACCAATGATTTCTCTTTGACAAACTCATCAAGCTCACGCTTTATCAATTTACCGCCCAGCCCTATGCGTCGTCCAAATTCCTCGAAATCCTTCCGCCCTACCTGATGGGTATCACCCAAATTCATTCCTTCTTTAAACAATCCTTTATCAAGAGCGAATATTCGGGGTTCAGTCAAATGCAATGAGGTGTTTATCAAGTCATACGCGGGAGAAAGCCGATATTCGTTTCCTCTATTAATCAGAGAGAAATTCTTCAGATGCGCATCGTCATTCAAAGAGATGAAGTTAAATACAATCAGCCTGAAGAAACGAAGCAAATCAATCCGGGCAGCTTTTACATATTTCTGTATTACCTCCGCACACTCTTCATAGCTGCCATTGCAATATTTATAGTCACTCCCTCCATTCGCTTTCGTATATCCCATCAATGCCGCAAAATCTTCCTGCTGATATTTTCTCCCGTCATGAACATCAAATCGCCGTGTCAAATAAGCGGCTTCATCATTACTGAAAAAGCAAAGCCTGTTGGCCGCCGTCTCTATTCCATATACTTGTGCCGCAATTTGCATGGTCAAATGCTCATTGGCAGCGCAATAATCCCGGTTCAGTATATGGTAACTGCTGGGACACGGCTTTAATATATATGCTCCCTGCTCGCCTTCCTGTGTATAACGAAGATACGATTCTTGTTCATCAACAATGACCGAATACTTGGGCTGTACGCCCGACAATGAGATGCGCTTTGCATTCCGTATGGCTTCATTGGCTTCTTCACTGTTTGTCGAAGGGCTTGGCACTCTCAGATAATGAGACACCGCTTTATCGTCAAACATTTTTTTTCGTGCGGCAAGAGAATAAGTATCGAATCCCTCGGCCAATGTCGAAGGACAAACCGTCAAAGTCATCATGGCAATACAGGGTTAGTGGTTACGGCACCTATGGTATCATAGCGGGCTGTGGCCAGCAGTATGCCAAAGTCATCTTCGGCATCGATGTGCAACAATTGGGATTGCAGTTTCCGGTTTTCACCTTCCGACAACATATTAAAGAAGAACGGGAATAAGACCGTTGACCGATACGGCTCTTCACGTAATGGAAGAGTCAAGCTGACCGATGGATAATCCTCTTTTTCCAAATAAGAAGAATCATAGGTGAATGTATATTCTCCATTATCCTCTTCTGTCAACATCCCGGCTCTAATACCGTGCAAATAAACTTCACATCGTCTCATTTCAATTAACAGTTAAATTCAACTTTTCAATCCGATAGTCATTTGAAGCCCAAGCGTGTCAAGAATGGAAAGCAGTGTCTCCAATTTAGGATTTCCTTCTCCACGCTCGATGGCCACCAACGTATTGATGCCCACACCTGCCAGCTCGGAGAGTTCCAGCTGATTGACCTTCAAACTCTTTCTACGCTCTTTAATAATCTTTCCTATCTCTTTCATATTCACAATACATTGTGATTTTATTTGCTTTTAATTCAAGAAAAGACAAGGCAACTATAATCATTATATTTATATAGATTAACATCATATATTCAAGTTAATCTATACATTTACATGGATTATTTGTATATTTGCAAAAAAGGAACAACCATGTGGCATGAAATGAGCAATCCGGCTGTGCTGATGAGAATCGGCCAACGCATCAAAGAGACACGTATCAGGCAGCGTATCACGCAGGAAGAACTGGCAACGGCTTCCGGTGTAAGCCCCTTGACCGTTGCGAACATCGAGAAGGGCAAATCGGTATCGCTGCTGTTGTTCATCAGCGTACTCCGCTCGCTCGGCCTGCTGGAGAACCTGGAGCAACTGGTACCGGAAATCCGGGTCAGCCCGATAGAGCTCAAAAAACTGCAAGGGAAGAAACGCTACCGTGTACGCCATTTAAAACAAGATAACCATGAATGATTTGATAGTAGATGTAAAGCTGTGGGGAGAAAGCGTAGGCTCTCTCTATTGGGAAAAGGAAAGCAATGCCGCCTTGTTCGACTATGAACGGAAGTTCATCCGCTCCGGTCTTGACATTTCTCCCATCATCATGCCCATCGACCAATACAGGAACACACCCTACCGGTTCCTTGAAAACCGCACCGACTGTTTCAAGGGGTTGCCCGGACTGTTTGCCGATTCACTGCCGGATACTTTTGGAAACCAGATCATCAATGAATGGTTTGCCAGCAAGGGATTGTCCAGAGAAGAGATAACCCCTTTAGACAGGCTTTGCTATGTAGGCAAACGTGGCATGGGCGCACTGGAGTTTGAGCCGTCCTCGCCAATCAACGGCATGAACGAATCATCGGTCCTCCATATCGAGGAGCTGACAGAGCTTGCCCAATTCGTATTCACAGATAGGATGGCTTTTCAGACCCAACTGCGCCAGGAAGGAAGAAACATACTGGATATACTGAAGGTGGGAACATCAGCCGGAGGTGCCAAGCCCAAGGCCATCATCGCCTATAACGATATTACCGGAGAGGTACGCTCCGGACAGGTAAAAGCCCCTGAAGGATTCGGGTATTGGCTGCTGAAATTTGATGGCGGCAAATACAGCGAACACACGCAGATAACGGACAATCCACAAGGAATAGGAAACATCGAATATGCCTATCACCGAATGGCAAAAGCCTGTGGTATCGATATGATGGAATGTCGGTTACTTCAGGAAAAAGAGTCATGCCATTTTATGACACGCCGTTTTGACCGTATGGAAAACGGAGAGAAGATTCATGTACAGACATTGGCCGGGCTTGCCCACTATGACCGTGACCAGCGCCATTCATACGAAGAGATATTCCGCATCATGAGGCAAATGAACCTGCCTTATCCCAGCCAAGAGGAGCTTTACCGAAGAATGGTGTTCAACGTCATGGGCCGGAACCATGACGACCATAGCAAGAACTTCTCTTTCCTGATGGATAGACAAGGGAAGTGGAAACTGTCACCGGCATACGACCTCTGCTACTCATACACACCGGGCGGCAAATGGACGAACCGCCACCAACTGTCACTCAACGGCAAACAAGACAATTTCACGATGGAAGATCTGCAAAAGGTGGGTGAGAACATGGGTATCCGGGAACACAAACAGATTATCGAAAAGGAACAGGAAACCGTATCGCATTGGCATGAGACTGCCAAGGATTGCGGGGTCAAACCGGAACACGCCGACTTTATCGGAAAAAACCTGCTCTTGTTCGGCAGGCAACTGCATACCATCCAAATGCCGGACATTGCCAACGAACAAGAGCAGGCTTTCATGAAGGCTATGTGGAATGATGACTTCAACGCCATCCTGGAACTGAAGATGAAAGGATATCAGCCATCGGAGAAGGTACTGAAAATCCTCCAGCCGGATATATCCGCCACCACCTTCATCGCTGCCGCCAAAATCTTCCAAATGGAGGAAGTGCTAAAAAGCATTCAGGACATAAAGCCCGCACAAAGCCCGATTATAGGCGGCAATAAGCGAAGCATGGAATTGGGGGATTAGCACACAAACGACATCTCGCAACATTCAATATAATAGTAAATATATTAATTATTATCTATTATATTTTGATTTAACAGTTAATATATTTACCTTTGTGATATGACAACGAATCACATCACCCAAGCCATGGCCAATCCGGAAATCATAGCGGAACTGGGCAGGCGATTTAAGGAATACAGACTAACCTATAGGTTCACCCAAAAAGAGGCTGCCGAGAAAGCCGGTGTCAGCCTTATCACCTTGCGCCAGTTTGAGAACGGGAAGGCCTATAACATCAATATGGGCAACTTTCTTGCCCTGCTGCGAGTAGTGGACTGTCTGGAACAGATGGACGACCTGCTGCCGGAAATACCTGTTTCAGCCTATACTATGGAACAAATAATGAATAAAAAGCCGAAAAGGATAAGACATGGAAAATAATGTTGTGAGTGTTATGTTATGGGGGGAAGAAGTCGGAAAGCTCTATTGGGACGAAAGGAGCAAAAGAGCCGTCTTCAACTATCATCCGGACTTCATCAAGAAAGGAGTGGAAATCGCCCCACTGACCGCTTCTGTCAAAGGATCGACGGCAAAGGGTATGCCCATACTCGGAAACAGAGAAAAGATTTATCAAGGTCTTCCACCGTTCTTGGCAGATTCATTGCCTGACCGGTGGGGTAACATGGTCTTCGACCAATGGGCGGCACAAAACCATATCCCCAAGCGCAAACTCACGCCGGTAGATAAACTGTCTTTCATCGGAAAACGGGGAATGGGAGCCTTTGAGTTCATTCCGGCCACACCGGGATTGGAATCCTCTTCTACTCTCCAGATAGAGAGTTTATACCAACTGGCACGCCGTATCTTTGAGGAACGGGAGGAAATATCCGTGCAAGATGATGAAGCACTGCAACTGCAAAGTATCTATGAGATAGGGACATCAGCCGGAGGACAGCACCCGAAAGCCATCATCGCCATCAATGAAACGACACATGATATACGTTCCGGCCAAGTTCCTTTGCCGGAGGGCTATACCTACTACATATTGAAGTTTGCAGAAGGGGACGATTTTCCGTTCACGCAAATGGAAATGGTATATTATGAGTTGGCAAAAGAAGCCGGGATTACGATGATGCCTTCCCGACTCATTCAAATTGAGGGGAAACATCACTTCCTGACGGAGCGTTACGATAGGATAAACGGAGAGAAGATACATACACAGACGCTCGCTGCCATGAATCCGGACGCAACAAGCTATGAGGATTTGTTTGAAGTCTGCCGAAAGCTGAGCATCCCGGCAAGTGAGCAATCTGAACTGTACCGCCGGATGGTATTCAATGTCATGGGTGGCAACGTGGATGACCACATCAAGAATTTCTCTTTCCTGATGGAAAGAAACGGCACATGGCACATCACCCCTGCATACGACATGACATTCACCACCAATTTAGACGGTGCGGCCTATGAAAACGTACACTCTATGAATATTTCGGGAAAAGACAACGGCATCACGGAAGATGACCTCTTGCAATTTGCCCGACAAAACGGAATAAAGAATGCGAAAAGAATAATCGAGGAAGTCAGCCTTGCCATCAGCCATTTCTACGATTATGCCACCAATTATCAAATCGATGAGTATTGGAAAGACCGCATCGAAGAGCATCTTTCCGGCTTGGTATCTCCGCTCATAGGGGAAACCATGAAGCACTACCTGCCCACCATCGTTGAACCCTACGAAACAGAGGATGGCTTTCTAGTATCAGAAATCAACATCATCGAAAACACCCGGCATGATTTCCGTATCGAGGCAGTCATCAACGGAAAGCGACAAAAATACATCGCCGGGCGTAAAAGCGATTTGGCTGCTGAAATCATAGCCAAAGGAAGAAACAAAATGACCGTTGAGAACAAGAAAGAACTTCTGGAACGGTTGTTGCTCCCTTTGACTAGAAGGTGAACTACCGCTAAACTAAAGATTTAGCGGCTTCGGAGATACCAATACCTCCTCTCTTTTCCTGCTTCTTCCTGCCATTGCTTTTTAGGACACGAGGTCGGTCATCCACAAGAGGACAGTCCACAGGCTTGACTTTCCCACGCTCCGTGGGTAGGGCTTTCAAGCCAAATTCTTTGATGTTGCAAGCGGCATTGAAGTCCCGGTCGTGATGCGTGCCACATTCCGGACAAGTCCAGTTTCGCTCGTTCAATTTCAATCCTTTATACACATAGCCGCATTTGCCGCAGGTCTTCGAGCTTGGGACAAAGCGGTCTATCTTGATGAGATTCACACCATACCAGCGGCACTTGTATTCAAGCAGCATCAGGAATATCCCGAAAGATGCGTCACCTACGGCTTGCGCCAAATGGTGGTTATGCTGCATACCCTTCACGTTCAAATCCTCCATGCAGAGGGTACGCACTTGGCTGTCGTGCGTGAGTGCGTGGGTGATTTTATGAAGGTTATCCTCACGGCAGTTAGCAATACGCTCCTGCAACCGAGCTACACGGATGCGAGCCTCGTTGCGGTTGGCAGAACCTTTCTGTTTGCGGCTCAACCGCTTTTGTAACAGCTTCAAGCGGTCAAGGCTTCTCTGCAAGTTCTTCGGGTTGTCAAACGTGCGTCCGTCAGAACATACAGCGAGTGATTTGATTCCTAAGTCAATGCCCAAAGTCGTATTGCCCTGTATCGCTGATGCCGGAAGTTCTTGAATGGTCGTATCAACCAATACGGAAGCAAAGTATTTTCCCGAAGGTGTCATGCTGATGGTAACGGTCTTCACCATACCCTTGAACTTGCGGTGCGGTACGGCAGAAATATCTTTGGCTTTCGGTATGGTGAGTGTCCCTTTTTCAAAATCCACACGGCAATGCTGGGGGCAAAGAAAACTCTGCCTGTCCCTGCGGCTCTTGAAACGTGGTTTATCCTGTGTTATTTCCGTGCAATTCGTTTCGTAAACCATAACTTCCGTTTTTAAGTTCAACATTCCGTTTACCCCTTAATCAATTCAGGCAATCCTTTACCGTCGTACCGGTTTTCAGCCCTTTATCCAGCTGCACGGTCAACCCACGAACATTCACCTCTTGAATTTGAGAAAGAAGCACATACCCCCATTCCCATTCTTGAATATGGCAATAGCCGAAAAAGAGCCAGTCACCGTCTTCCTGCTGTTCAGCTTCCGTTACCAACCATACCGCCGAAGAGAAAGGAAGAAAAAATCTCGCTATAACTTCCGCATTAAGCCCCTGCCCCTCTTTTGAATACAAAGGGTTGGCTTCAAACACATTCTTTAGTTGTTCTGTCACTGTAATCATACGTCACATTTTTAATGGGTTAAACTTCTAATTTTATGCTTCAGCTAGATTTAAAGACCTTTTTTTAAACCCCCTTTCCGGGATAGCCTTTTCTTTCTGCCGACTTTTTTTTGAGCTTTCATGCCCCATCTGAGTTAATGAGCCTTTTTTTTACGGCACGCATCAATAAGGAAGGAGGGATTTAGAAAAGTTTTGGACGACAAAAAATGTTGGGGACAGCGAAGCCGTCCGGCGTTATTTTTTTCAGGACAAAGGGCGAAGACCGGAACTCTTTCATATCCATCCACCGACATAAATTTGCCGTTCAAAAACAAAGGGTCTCAGATGGAGCTATGAAAAAGCACACAAGAGGAGGCAGAAAACAAGGAAAAGGGAAGAACGGAAATAAAAAAAGAGTAAAATCCAACCTTATTTACACTGATATATAATAGCTAAGTATTTCGCCGTATTGATACAAACCCAACTATAATCAAAATTAAACAGATGTCTAATTTATTGGTTATTAACCATATAATACACCAAAATATTTATTTTGGAGAATATATAATATTAATTAAACAAAAAATGGCATCATTGAAAATAAAGTATCGACATTCCTCTATAGAAGGAAAAGCGGGAACCTTGTTCTATCAAGTAATTCATAATCGTGTAGCAAGACAGATAAATTCAGGATACAAGATTTATCCTGATGAGTGGGATATTTTCAACTCCCAAATAATCATACCGGCAAAGACCGGAGAAAACCGACACCGGTATTTGGTTTCTTTAAAAAAATGTATAAAAGAAGATACCTCACGTCTAAAAGATATCATGATAAGATTTGAGAATCTTGGATACAAATATACAGCAGACGAAATCATTGAATATTATTCCGCTCCTCCTGTAAACGAATACTTTGTGTCTTTTTGTGAGAATCTCATTGAACAACTGAGACAAATAGGGAAAATGCGCACCACCGAAACTTATACCACTACACTCAATAGCTTCAAGCGATTCATGCACTCCCGAAAGAGAGACAGGGACATCCCTTTCGACAACGTAGACTCCAATCTGATGATAGAATATGAACAATATCTAAAATCTCAGGACATTTGTCCGAACAGTACTTCTTATTACATGAGAAATCTCAGGGCCATGTATAACCGTGCCGTAGAGAAAGAATTGGTCATACAGCGATATCCGTTTAAACATGTATATACAGGCATAGATAAAACTATAAAACGGGCGGTTCCGGCCAAAATTATCCGGCAGATACGCGATATGGATTTAAGCCACGATTCCTCTTTGGAATATGCAAGAGACCTATTTATGTTCAGTTTTTATACTCGGGGAATGTCATTTATAGATATGGCTTATCTAAAGAAAAGTAATCTGCAAAACGGTTTTTTATCATATCGCAGAAAAAAGACCAACCAACAGCTACTAATCAAATGGGAAAAGCCCATGCAAGAAATCATAGATAAATACGACACCATGGGTTCTTCCTATCTGTTGCCGATCATTCTCGACGCAGAAGCGGACGAACGGAAGCAATACAAGAGTGCAGCCCAGCTGGTGAATTCAAAACTAAAGAAATTGGGAGAACAAATCGGTCTTCCTATTCCGCTGACGAGTTACGTGGCGAAACACAATGCTTTTGCTATCTAACTGAAAATTAAACAGTTCTCTTGTTGTTTTTATTTAATAGGTAACTATTTAGAAACGAGCGAAATTCAGCGGCTTGTTTCATCTTGCATACATTCAAAGGACGTTTTTGTTATGCAAAAAAAGGTTTTCAAGTGAGAAAAACAAAATATCCTTAGGCTTTATCTCCTAAAAACTACCAGTAATGGGGGGGCTGGAAAACAATCCTCCTTTTGAAGATATTTCTCTTTTTTTATGTACATATCCGCGTATGCTTTGCGGAACAAATGTCTTTTTCTATTATTAATATTCATCATTTCCTTTTTTGCCAAACGCATCTTACTATCAGGTCTGTCCTTTTTTCTATAGTTGTGTCCCTGGCATAAGACTGTCCTGCCGGGTTACGGGTATGGAAGTGTTCCTCTTCCCCTTTGTCTGGCGGTTGCATCTCAAAGGTTCATCCCGGGCAAGGCAGCCGGTAACACAAGCAGGGCGGTCCGTCGGAGTCCACGTAATAATTTCACATTCTCTGTGTTTCTTTCTGTAAGGCTTCCTTCAGCGTCTGCTTGTCCAGTGTTTTCTGTTTCGACATGAGCAGCTGCAGGGCGCAGCGGCGCACCACGTTGGTTATGGAAGGAAAGGGAAAAATAATAAAAGAATTGATTCGCTTCAATAAAAATCCAGTTTTTTTTCATATCGGACATTATACCTTTGTTGTTTCGGGTATATTAAAAGGCGTGCCATAAGAAACTTTACAAAAGTATTAGGACACAAAATCAATCTTTTCTATGCAGATATATGCTGAACTGATTAACCCAAAGGTCGGAGAAGATACGGACAAAATTTTCGATAAGATTAGTTTCATATATCGCTTAGCTAATTAGAAATGTATTCTACATAGAGATACACTTGGCACAAAAAACATCGTAAGATATATAACTTGATGCAATCCTTTCCGCACAGCCATGCAAGCGTCGGAACAAACAGGCGGGATATTTGACGTAACTTGTGCACCGCTTATCAACCTGTGGGGATTTGGCTTTACAAAGTTCGACAGCATCACTCCGCAACTCGTAGACAGTATCCGCCACTTTGTAGGCTTCCGGAAAGTGCGTTTACAGGGCAACCGTGTGATGAAAGACGATCCCCGCATCCTGCTCAATTTCTCGGCGCTCGGCGGCGGTACTATCTGTGACATAATCGCGTGTTTGTTCGACCGCAAAGGCATATCGAACTATATGATAGACATCGGCGGCGAAATGATAGCGAAAGGAAAGAACCCGCAAGGGTGGAATTGGTGCATTGGCATTGTCAGACCGAAGGATGACAGTACCGGAACAAACTCCGAGCTTGAACAAATTGTGCAACTGCCGGAACGGCTGGGACTCGCAACTTCCGGCAACTACCGTAATTTCTATCTGAAAGATGGAAGGAAATACGCTCATGCCATCAATCCGATAACAGGATATCCGGTTCAAAAGGATATATTGAGTGCTACAATTATTGCCCATCAGTGCATGCTTGCTAATGCCTATGCAACGGCCTTTATGACGTTGGGGAGCCGCAAAGCCCGTCAGTTGTAGAAAGAGCATCCGGAAATTGACAATTTCATTATCTATACGGACAGTTGCGGAAACTACCGGACAGAGTACTCGCCGGGAATGAAAAGGTATCTGGCAGATTAATGCTTTCTATATTCCTGCGGAGTAGAGCCGGTGAACCGTTTAAAGAATTGGGTGAAGAACGTCGTATTTTCAAATCCCAGCGAATGGGCCATCTCCTTTACGAACATATACGCAATTACTTCGGCGTGAAAGTGACAAAGGGAGTCGCTTTCCAGTTTATGGTGAACAACCTGTTGAGCAAGGAGTGCGGCTATCGTTCGATAACATTCATGGTGAAATTGGATATTACCTTTTAACAGTAGAAGGATAACGACCAGGAGCCGTAATGGAGAGATTACTTTCGTTACGATTCCTTTCGCATGCCGTCTGCATGATTTTAACGTCTCAACTCTCTTATTCACAGTCGTTAGACCATGTGTGGCCATGTGTATCGCATTCCACATCATTGTAGAAAAAATGCCTATCAGACATTTGCATTATGCAACATGAATAATTCATAAGAGTCTGTTTTACAGCAATATGATAAATATCCATTTATTTGGCACGGTGATTATCTATTCTTTAGCGTAAGACGATAAGATGTTTAACGACAATTTAATAATTAGCATTATGAAAAAGGTATTGTTTGCAGTAGCACTGGTAATGGGATTAGGTAGTTCAGTAGCATTCGCTAACAACATGGCATCAGATGTTGAAATCGTTGCAATGGTGAACGAGTTTAAACCGATTGATATAAAGGAACTCCCGCAGGCAGTTCAGGACGCCATCAAAAAAGACTATGCTGAATCCACCATTAAGGAAGCAGCCGTAGAAGTGGCAGAAGATGGCGCAAAGACTTATAAAGTAACTTTGGTTGATGCCGTCGGAACCGAAAGCGTTGTGTTTTTCAACGAAAAAGGTGAAATGCTGAAATAATTCTGAATGGTTATTTAGGATAACAGTTACATTTGCACATAAAATAAACAAGGCTGTCTCAAATAAACTTTGGGATGGCCTTTTTTGTGTCCGCAAAAAATCGGGTAAGCCCTAACTTCGCTCAGCCAGAACTTGCCCGTCTCCCTGATTTTTTGTATCTTAGGGAATCAGTTCAGATATCCCAAAGATAATGTTTAAAGGTTACACATCCAACGATAATCAGCTTTTACCTCCGTGTTTAGGCGATTTTATTCCCCGGAACGATCCGGTCCGGGTTGTTCACCGCATCATTGAACAGATAAACCTTGAAGCACTTTACCGTAAGTATTCCCCTAAAGGCTGTTCTGCGTACCACTCACGCATGATGCTTCAGATTCTTGTCTATGCATTTGCGTAATATCTATTCCAGCCGTCGCATAGAAGAGTTCTGTCGTAATGACATACGCTTCATGTGGCTTACCGGCAATGTAACTCCTGACCATAATACCATCAACCGTTTCCGCAGCAGCCGGCTGAAGGATGTACTCAAGACAATATTTGCAACCATTGTAAAGTTTCTCGTGGCGGAAGGTTTTGTAAGTCTGGATGTGGCCTGTACCGACGGGACGAAGATGGAGGTGAACGCCAACCGTTATACGTTCGTCTGGGGGGGCAAATCTATACATACCCGCATATCCAGAATCGCGGAACAGCTTGAGGAGATATGGCAATACGCCGAGTCCCTCACCAAGCAGGAACTGCGTGATTCCGCTCCGGTTGCTTATCAGGATATCACCCCGGAAAAAGTGGAAAAGGCACTCGGGCAGATAGATGATGCCCTGAATGGAGTGGATGCTGACAAGAAAATGAAAGCGAAGGTAAGACGTGTAAGGAAGTCATGGCCTGAACAGCTCAAGAAATATGAATCGCAGGGAAAGATACTTGACGGACGTAACAGCCACTCAAAGACAGACAATGATGCTACTTTCATGCGCATGAAAGAGGACCATATGAAGAACAGACAACTCAAACCCGGATACAATCCCCAGTTCAGTACCAATAAACAGTTCATTCTGAACTATACCATCCATCAGTGTTGGGCGATACCTCCACCTATCCTCTGCATATGGATGATTTCCATTCCCTCTACGGCAGATACCCTGACGTGTCTGTCTGTGATGCCGGATACGGAAGTGAAGAGAACTATCTGTATGCTTTCAGACATGGCATTGAAACCTTTATAAAGTACAATTATTTTCATAACGAAGAAACCGACGGCATGTATTGTCCTATGGGACAGAGAATGGAAAGACTCTCCGATGCAAGGCGGGTAACAAACAACGGTTTTGTGCAGACCATATCAAGATACAAGGCACGTAACTATAAGGGCTGCCCGTTAAGATGCCGGTGCTACAGAAGCCGCTCGGAAAGGATTGTACAGGTAAATCACCGTCTGAGGAAAATCAAGGAAAGAGAACGTGAAAAGCTACTCTCTGATGAAGGTCTGAAATATCGCAGTCAGCGACCACAGGATGTGGAAGCCGTATTTGGAAACCTCAAGAACAACAAGCACTTCAAGAGGTTCCATCTTCGTGGATTTAAGAAGGTTGAAATTGAGTTCGCCCTGCTAGCCATAGCATATAATCTTGCAAAAGTAGCCTCTTAGGAGGCTTATGGCAACGAAAAAGCAGTTTGAAAGGATGAAATCTTCAAAAGTAAGTTTGTAAACACCTCTTTTGAGACAGCCTCTCCTTTTTTAGTAAATTTGTATCTGTCTAATTTTTAAGCCCCTATGTCCATACTCAATCTAACCAAACATCGCATGAAGTGGTACTGCTTCATCCAAATGCAACTGATAGGCACGTTCGTACATTATTTTGTGCTTGATTGTATCGTTATATCCATTGCAGCCATTATCTGTAGTCCATTTGTATCCATGACCCATTACAGACAGGCGTTGTTCAGTATGACTTATTTTTCCTCCCTTGTGTTTTTTGTGGAGTATGCATTGCGCATTTTGCGGCGCCGGCCAAATATCCGGATAGAGGCATAAACCGTGCACGATGGAAATATATTTTTTCATTCTACGGTTTGTGGACTCCGTGACCATTCTCCCTTATATGTTAACCTATATGTATTGGGATACGAATATTGTCCATGCCATTATCCTCCTTTACATTTTTATTATTGTCAAATAGATAAGATACTCACGGAAGAGTGGGTTATGGCCTATACTGCCTGCGGCATCATGGTCTGTTTTTCTGCTTGTACTATATAGAGCTTAATGTACAGCTTGAGGATTTCAAAAAAATTGTGACGGGCTTTGGCAGGCAGTAATTCTAAGACTTTCAATGAAGAAAAATTAAGCCACCCCTTAAAAAAGGAGATATTTCCTTTGAAAGAATTCATTTCTTTTATTACATTTGTATTAGTCTATTTAAAAATAGAAGCTTTATAGTAAAGCGTTAAGGTCTTATCCAAGTTCAGGAAATCCCCAATTTCGAAACAACAATT
>ULQC01054386.1_pt1 | contig 13804 bp, 12 predicted proteins | sample 1954091 | NCBI WGS metagenome assembly ULQC01 (sample SAMEA4835645, study PRJEB28245) | human gut metagenome | biome: gut microbiome; material: fecal sample | place: Denmark | collected 2008
TGTGCTGATCGGCGCATACCAATCTTTGGCTAACGGAGAAAAGCTCTCTGCATCCACTATGCAGGAACTGCTCAATTACTATCCACAGCTTGAATCGGAATTGATGCAATACCTTACCGGTATGCGCACCCACACAGAGTTGATGGCCGATCTGGAAGAACTATACCAGCTTGATCTTGATAACTGGAATGCCCTGTTGACTGCCAAGCTGGAAAACGACTCTGAATTTTGGGCGCAATGGCTTTCCAACAACGAAACCTGGGTAGATGAATTTGCGAGTGCTTATGGTGTTGACCTGAGCAATTATACCTCCTATGCACAGGCAAAGATGGCTCTTATGCAAGCCATGATTAACATGCAGAACATGGAGGTTATTGGTGGCCGTGAAACCACTGTAGATGATACTGGTGCTATCGTTACAGGTCAACAGCGGGTCCAAGATGCGGTGAATGTCACTGAGGATGCTGTGAAGTCGCTGGAGGATGCGTTTAAGCAAGCTCAAAGCGTCTCTTTCAATTCTCTGGAAGGCCAGTTTGGTTCTTTGCAATCCGCCATTGACAGTACCGCAAATTCTGCGAGAGACGCCGCCAGCGCGATCCGGTCTATAGCATCCAGCAGCCTATCCCAGATCAACGGCCTGATGGACATGACTATCTCCATGCTCAAACAGGATCTACAAAATCAGCTGGACGGTATTGATGCCAGCCTTGACGCGATGCAGGACAACTACAACGCGCAAAAGGACAACATCGAAGCCAACCGCGATGCCGCTCTTGACAGCATTGAAGATCAGATCGACGCCCTGCGCGACCAGAAAGACGCACAGGACGATATGTACGACGCTCAGATCGACGCTCTGCGAGACGCACAGGACGCTCAGGATAAAATCTATGAGGATCAGATAGATGCCCTAGAGGATGAACTGGACGCCTACAACAAAATCATTGATGCTCAGATCGAGATGATCCGTCTCAAAGAGGAACAGCATGATTATGAAAATGAGCTGGCAGACAAGCAAAAAGAGGTCGCTGACATTGAAGCGCAGTTGGCAGAGCTTGGCTTGGACGACAGCATTGAAGCTCAAAAGCAACGTCTGGAACTGGAAGAAGAGTTAGCTGAAAAGAAGGAAGAACTAGAAGAATTTCAGCATGACAAGAACATTGAGGATCAGATCACCGCTCTGGAGAATGAAAAGAAGCAGTATGAGGAAGAACAGCAAGCAGCGATAGACCGCATCGAGGCAGAAAAAGAAGCCTATGATGAAATGATCTCTGTTAAGATCGAAGGTATCCAGAAAGCCAAAGAGGCTTTTGATGATTCCATCGAAGCTGAAATTAACGCCCTGCAAGACCAAAAAGACCGGATGCAGGACTACTACGACTCTCAGCTTGCTAACCTTCAGCGCAATTATGAGGCTGACAGAGCTGCGGCGGAAGCGCAAAAAGAGCGCATACAGGCGCAGATCAATGATGAAGCCGCCTTACGTCAACAAGCTATTGAGCTGATTGAGGGTCGTTCTCAGGAATTCTATAATCGCTTGATAGAGTGGAATAGACAATACGGCACCGGTATCGATGCCGACGTTACTCTAAAGTGGAACAACGCTTATGCTGCGCTGGAAACCTTCGGCGGCAAACAGTTTGATGTCCTGAGCGTCATGAATGATCTGACCTTTGCTGCTGATGGTTTCACCGCTTCTCTGTCGGAAGCTGTTGCAGAGGCCGGAAATTTACAGTCTGCTTTGCAAGGCGTACTCAACATGCAAAGCACTGTAGCTAAATTTAACCAAGCCAGCATGATTGATGCAGCCACTTCTCACGGTGCATCCCCAGGTGGCAAGCCAACTCCGTTCGCAAAATACCATGAGGGTGGTGAAGTCGGCAAGGATAACACAATTTCCTATAAGCAATTCCGCACTTACATGGAAAACCTGAAGTCTGACGAAATTCCCGCCATCCTTCAGAAGAAAGAGTGGGTGCTTACTGAGGAACAACAAGGCAACATTCTGAAGCTGGCGCAGAACCAGCAGGAGATCATCGATTCCTTTACCAGAATGTATAGTAGCCTCTCCTCTGCCCTGCCGGACAACGATTTGTCAAGTCTCAATAGAACCCTGTCCACTAACGGTATCCCAGAGATGCCTGAAAGCATCTCTGCTGTGTCCGGCAGCGAACCGATCAACTTCTTTATCTCGACTGAGATCACCGGCAATGCAGATGACAGCGTGATGGACGACTGGTTTGCGAAGAACTCTGAAGCGTTTCAGGATCGGTTTGCAAGATACACGTTGGAACGGATTAACTATAAACGTAGTTTGAGAACTGTAAGATAGAGTTAAGGGCTGGCCTTGTTAGGTCAGCCTTTTTGTACATGGAGGAAAACAATGATTGATATTAAAGAAGCTACCATCGAACAACTGATGGAAGAACTATGCAGCCGCGAAGGGGTTTCTCATAATTACATTGAAGCAAAACACGATTTTCAGATGGTTGGTAGTGGCCCCGTAGATATTATTATGATCCAACCAGAATAATGGCTGTCTACAAGAAAGGAGGTTGGTGGCATGAGCTTTAAAGGGCTGAATTTTTTGTATGATGGTACTCCCTCCGAAGTGTATGGTCTGGTCATTACCAAGATTGGCGGCGAGGGCGAAGAGAATATTTCTGGCGGCTCTCAGGTGAAACCTGTTACCGACAAAACCTTTCGCTCTCCTGTGTTTCAATGCTTCGGAGTTGAGCAGGAGGACCCTCTGAGTTTTGAAATTGAATTTTTCTGTCAACGTGAGATCGACCGCTTTGACCTCTCTGCTATTCTGCTGTGGCTATGCGGCCACAACACCTACAAGAAGCTGCAAATATGCCAAAATGACCTAAGAAACTTCTATTATGAGTGTCTATTGGTAGATCCAGAGGTACTTTATTATGACAACAAGATTCGTGGGGTACGGTGTACCGCAGAGTGTAACGCACCCTGGGCATGGGAATACGAGAGAGTGGAAACTTACTCCTTCCCTGCCTCCACCTATCGCACCAACAACGCAATACGGTTTCTAAATCTCTCAAACGACCACAACGACACACTGCCGCGAGTGACCTTTAAGATGTCGCCGCAAAGTACAGAATTTTCTATTGTCAACCATTCTTATGGTGACAGAGATTTTAGTTGGACAGGTTTGCAGGGCGGCGAGACAATCGAGTGTAATTGCCAAACCGGAATCATCACCTCCTCGACCGGAATGAGACGTCTTAAAAACTTCAACAAGAAGTTTCTACGATTGATTGCAGGAATGAACGAACTGGAGTGTATTGGCAGCGTTGATCTGCTGGAGATCGCCTATACACCAGTCAGAAGGGTGGGTGGTTAATCATGTTTTCTTTTGATGTGCATGGTCAATACGAGACTCCCCTGCTGGTTCTCTGCACTCCAATTCGTGAAGAAATGTTTCTCTTAACTGAGGCCAGGGACATAACCTATACAGCGGTCTTTGATGATCTGTCGCAGCTGGAGTTTGAGGTAAGCCCCGTCTTCAGCAACGGAGAGCCAACTCCTTACTTTGATTACGTCAAAAAGCGTAAAGTCGTTCATGCAATTGGCCTTGGCTGGTTTGTCATCCAACAGGTGAGCGAATCGAATGATGGCAGCAGACCAATCAAAACAGTAAAGTGTGTATCTGCGGAAAAGCTGCTTGACCAATACGCCATCAACCTGATGGATGGAACCTATAAATTCTACGATGCTTTGCAGCCGGATACCTCCCTACTGGGTGCTTTTATTGGTCAAACTGAGTGGGAGATCGGACACATCGACACAGAACTGTGGAACAAATATAGAACCTTTGAATTTGATGCAGACGCCGGCCTTTATACTACGTTGCGCGGCGATATTGAGGATGCCTATGGATGCGTCTTTGATTTTGATACAGAAAAGATGCTGGTCAACGCTTATGTCAAAGGAACGCCGATGAATGAAACGGATATTGTTTTTACATTCGATAACCTCATCAAACAGGTGGACATTGACGAAAATGACGAAGATCTGGTTACAGCTCTGAGCGTCTACGGAGATAACGACCTTAACATCCGATCTGTCAACCCGCTTGGCACAAATGTTATCTACCGGTTCGACTACTTTAAAAAGCCTGAGTGGATGACGCAAGGACTGATTGATGCGCTGACAGCCTGGGAGGCAAAGGTTGATGCACAAAGACAGCCTTATGCTGACCTTTTGGCAAGGCTGAAAACGGAGAACAAAACCCTCATCAAACTGGAGGGTGAGCTGACTGAGTTAAAGGCTGACCTTGACGCTTTGGAGCAGGTGCGGACGGTACGAATTAAAGGAGATCAGCCGCTTGGCGATATTACAGACCAAATCAACGCCAAACAAGCAGAGATTAACGCAAAACAAGCCGAGGTGGACGCACAAAAAGCAAAGGTGCAAGGTATTACTGACCAGCAGCTTGCCATCAACAAATCCCTCTCGTTTGAGGAAAACTTTACAGAGGAGCAGCTGGCAGAGCTGCAATGCTACACCAACGCTGCTACTTATACTAACGACAACTACACCATCACAGACAATATGGACTACACAGACATTCAGGATCAGTCTCAAAGTCTCTACGATGATGGTGTCAAGAAGCTGGAGGAAATTTCTGTACCGAACTACAATTTCGATATGGACGTCGTAAACTTTATGTTTTTGACGCAGTACCAACCTTTCATCGACCAGATCCAGCTTGGAGCTACCGTCCACGCAGAAGTTCGAGATGATTACTGGGTCAACCCTATGGTAGTAGAGATCATCGTTAAGTATGATGCGCCGGACGACTGCAAATTGGTATTCAGCGACTCTTTCCGTCTGATGGATGAATACTGTGTGTTTGATGAGTACGATGCGGACTATTCCAGCTCTGCCAAAACACTGAGCGAAAGTAAGAACTTGTGGGACAAAGCAACAGCAAGCGGTGTCGTTGACTATGTGCAAGACATCCGGCAAAACGGACTGAACCTTGCTTTAACCAGTGTCCTTAATGCCAACGACCAAAGTATTGTGTTGGACAAGTTCGGCCTTTGGGGTCGGTCTATGACCGATGACGGAAACTTTGATCCTGAACAGGTGCGCCTCATCAATAACCTTTTGGTATTTACGGACGATAACTGGCAGACAGCAAAGGCTGCGCTGGGTAAAATCAAAATGCCTGACAGCGAAAACTATGCCTATGGTCTGATTGCTGATGTTATCATCGGCCAACTGGTAGCATCCAGCGAACTTGTTATCAGCAACGAATCCAATACTTTCCGTGTTGACGCTGGCGGTGCGGAGCTTATCAATGCTTACTTTAAGCTGACCTCCGGTAATGGACGAAGCCAGATTGTACTTGACCCCAACGATAATTCTGCGATCAGAATTCAAACAGATACCGGCGGCGGGTTTGAAGACAAATTCTATGTAGACCTGTCTGGCAATATTGTCGCTGAAGATATTAAAACCAATTCTGGTACAATCGGCGGATGGAATATTAAGGAAGATGGTTTGTACTCCAACTGGGGCGACTATATCAAATCTGATGGTTACGGAAAACTGAGCTTGCTGACCTATACTCCCTCCTCTGCCGTATTTGATGGCAACATCTACGCCAAAAATCTGCTGGATAAGGTTCAGCACGTCAACATGGGTACTAACTCTGTGGATACGGAGCAGCTTTTTAATTCGGCTATTAGTAATCCTAAACTCCAAGACGGATGTGTGAGCGAGGACAAATTGGACTGGGAAGTTCGGAGTCTTCATGCCGATTTAATTGACGCTGATAAAATCCTTGCAAGGCAGATCGGCGACGTAGACAACCGCGTAGACGAAGTATATGCCGACGTGATTGATACCAGGGAGTTGATCGCTGATGAAGTACGCGCACGCGAGGCCGATATTAGAGAACTGCGCGCTGACATCCTTGAGGTTGAAAATGCCATTATTACGAGAGCAGAAATTGAAAGCATTGTTGCCGGTAAAATTGATGTAGCTCGTCTGGACGCAGATCAAATTGTACTAGACGGAAGAAGATGTGGAAGAGTAAATGCTATCATCGGTGTAACACCAGATTACGTTAGCTATAAAGATCCCGCTATCACCAGGGTTACGCTGAAAAAGAATGGCAATATATACACACTCGATACGTCAACAGGCAGCTTTATGACATCACTTAACATTAGAACAACACAAAAAGCTTGTGTTGGATTAAGTTAAAGGAGCACCATTTATGCAAGAACAAATCACAAACCTGAAAGCTGTGCTGGCAGCTTTGGATACTCTGAGTCTTACAGGCTCCAAAAACTGCGGCACATATTATAACTGCATGAGCGTTCTGGCAAAAGCAATCAATGAGCTGGAAGCTATGCAGGCAAAACAAACGAACACAGAGAACACCGATCCTGCCAAATAGGCAGACTGTATCATTAGGTTATCTCGACTTTATACTTACTGACAGCACACTATAGACAGAAAGTAGTTGATCGAATGGCGAACATTTTCAATGTTGCAAGATATATTTTACACTGTCAGGGCAATATGAGCACATGGAAACTGCAAAAGCTGTGTTATTATGCGCAGGTGTGGTCTTTGGCGTGGACGGAAAAGCCATTATTCGATGAAGATTTTGAAGCTTGGGCAAATGGACCTGTTGCACCTGTTTTGTTTTACAAGCACAAGGGAAAGTTTGCTGTTTCGGAAGACGATTTTCCTGCCAGCCTTGAAACTCAACCTGTTTTGACGGATGATGAGAAAGATACTATCAACAAAGTTCTGGAGTTTTATGGAGATATGGAACCATATCAACTGCGTGAACAAACTCATAGTGAGCTACCGTGGAAAAACGCCAGAGGAGGATTGCCTGAAGGAGTTTCCTGCCACAATGTCATTTTTAAGGATGACATTGGAATATTTTACGGAAGTCTATAGAACAATTAAAAATAACGACAGATTGGCCGACTACAAAAATGTAGCCGGTCTTTTCTATGCCCTGAAAGGAGTGAGAGCCGTGATTGGAAACAGCATCCTCGCCCAATACCTCGAAGATTGTGAGTGTATCCAGGGCGACACAATGACATTGACCTATGAGTTTTTTGATGGTGATGGTAATCCTCTCGATCTGCGTCGCGCCAAAATGTATGTTACATTCTGTCCTTACGGACAGTACAACTCCCCCGCTTTGACTAAGCAAGGGATTGTATCTTCCGGTGCGCCAAACACCTGTGTGGTCAACCTGACCAAGGAGGATACCATCAACCTGAAGGACATCAAGTATAACCAACAACCCGTCATTTTAATCAATGAGGGTGAAGATAATGAAAGAGAATACAGAAGAGCGCAGGGCGACATCATCATGTACCCTGCCATTTATGCAAGAACATAAGGAGGAAACAATATGATTTCGATTGAAGAAGCAAATGCCGTACTAGGTATGAGACTTGGCAACCGTACAGCATCGACCGTAAACACCTGGTATGTTGGACTGTCCACTACTCCAATCTCTGAGGATGGCAGCGGTATTTCCGAACCAAGTGGCGATAATGGCTATCACAGAGTCGCCATCCAGAATAACAGTTCCAACTTTACAGCGCCGTCCAACATGACCGTCAAGAACGCTAATCCGATTGTTTTCGATGAGGTAACTGCGGACTGTGGTACTGCGACACACATCTTCCTCTCTTCCGAGGAAACTGGTGGCAGAGCGGCTTATTACGGTCAGTTTACAGTGCCACGTCCGATGCCTGCACAGTCTAACCTAACCATTAACGCCGGTGACGCTACTTTCAAGATTGTCAACGTCCAATAGGCGGTGATGGTAAATGGCAACTAATCGCTGGCAGATTATTCTGGACAATTTTCCAAAGTATTTCTCGGAAAGGGTACAGTTCCTTTATGGTTTTTCTGTAGCGTTCCACGCCATTTCCCACATGAGAGCTGTTTGGGATAACGCATATCGTGTTGACACAGAGTTCGCAGGCCATATTAAAAGTTATGGCGATATGGAATCCCAACACCGGTACGAATCGGAGGCTTCTGCAACTTCCACCCTGTATGCGGATACCACATCTGCTTACAAGGTGGAGGTGGAAGCCATTCCTCGTACAGGAGTGTCTGGTAAACTCGACCATGCAATGCGCTTTGATGTGGACATGCGTGTGCGAAACAACATCTATGCAAGAATTGAATTGCAACACAAATATGATGTGGAAGCTGCTGGTCATGTTCTCTATCGCGGCGGGCTTGATGTACAATACCGCGTTGACATGGATGCTGTCCCTCAGCTCAACATGATCGGTCGTGTAGATAGTGAATATGCCGTCGATTTGGAATCTGAGGGTTATATTGAAATGACCGGCATGATGAACAGCACACATGCTTACAGAACAACTGTTGTTGCGATTGTAGCAATGTTCTACAAATTATTTGAGCGCAATGATGAAACTCTGGAAGCTGTAAATGACCTAACTTTGGAAGATTTCTGTATCAAGGAAATTGTTTAGTCGATTAGTAAGGAGGAGATGAAATGCCACAAACATTATCTAAAAACCTGCAACTGATCGACCCGATTGGTGCAGATAAAAACATGTATGTAAAAGATGCGCTGAACCTAATCGCCGGTGTTGGCACAGAGAGCAATATCTATAAGATCAACGAACTCTTTACAGGTATTGACGAAAAAATTGCTGAGCTGGAAGATCGTAATGCGCTGACTGATGTAAACGCCACCTACGCATCGACAAGCGGAAACATCGCTGCTTTTAATGGTGTAGTGGCTGACATTGACAGCTATCGTCCTGGCATGGTACTGATTTTGACGCTGCCGCAGACCAATGCTGGCGGCATCACTCTTAATATCAATGACCTGGGAGCAAAAGCTGTCAAAAAATATGATGATAACGGTTCTTTGATGGATCTGGAGGCTGGAGATTTTGTACTCCGCCATAAATATTTTATCGAATACGACGGCACCCAATTTGTGCTACTGTGCGAAAACGATACGCAGAAACTAAAGAACCTTGACAACAAGATTGACACCCACATGGATGATGAGGTCGTCCATATCACAGGTGAGGAGAGAACCTCTTGGAATGGCAAAAGTGTTGTGACGGCATCCGAGGAAAACGGCAAGATCAACGTGGACGGCACTCCGGTTACAGTGTACACACATCCAGAGGGGACTAATCCTCACGGAACAACCAAAGCTGATGTTGGGCTTGGCAACGTTGCTAACGAACGGCAGTACAGCGCTGAGAACCCTCCACCCTACCCTGTTACCAGCGTCAACGGTAAAACAGGCGCGGTGGTGCTAAAGACAAGCGACATTGAAAACGACCTGAATTACCAAACCGGTGATAATGTATCTGGCAGTGTAACAGACGCCATCAATGCGCTGAAAGGCAGTGCGCCAGAAGCACTGAACACCCTGCAAAAGCTTGCAGCTGCAATCAACAACGATGCTGACTACCATACTACGGTAGACAATGCACTCGACGGCAAGGCTGCAAAAGACCTGAGTAACGTTGATAACGCAACCTTACTGGATAAAGGTAAAGCCGCCGGTCTTCTGGACTCCGCTACAGCAGCGACAACTTATGTTGCCAAAGACACTTATGACGCAGATCAGGAATTGCTGGAGGACGATATTGCAGAGCTGCAAACAACGACTGGTCAACTCGAAAGCGAAAAAGCTGACAAAACAGAGCTACCACACAAAGTTGTCACTGTCACTCTGGATGTTGCGGGTTGGCAAGATGACGCCGATGAACAGTTCTCTCATGCCTTTACTGACAGCAATATTACAGCAACGGACAAGCTGAATGTCGCTCCTACTACGGACACCATGATTGGCGAACTGGTGGAGCTGGGTGTCACAGCTATTGTCGCGAAGAACGATAACGGTACAGCCTCCATTATCTTCTACGGAGCGAAGCCAACTACAGAGCTGAGTTTTCAGGTGGAGATTGTACCAGTAAATATGATTGGAGATGATGCGTAATGTCTATTTTAGGCAATCCAATTTGTATGCCAATTGGCGGCAAAGCTGCAAAGGGGTCAAACCTGTTTTTAGCTGTCAGCCTGCCAAGAAGCATCTATTATGAGCAGGCTGCTGAATGGCTGAAAATCAAAGATGATCCAAAGGCCGCTATTGCTGAAACACAATGGGATGGACAAGTGGTATGTGGCAACTCTCTATGGCTACTGTATAGCAATCACGCTTATGCCTACAGTCTGGAGGATGGCGAACTGCTGGAGGATGTTGAGCTGACGGGTGCAAGTGGTAACTACTGCAATGCTATCTGTACAGATGGGGTGAGTCGGATTTGGTTTGTTCGGATCAATGTAAGTCCAATATTGAACAGTGGGCAATATGGCCGTATCGATCAGCTTACATTATTTCAGTTTGATACTGGAACGCAGTCCATAAAACAGCTTTGTACGCAGAACAAGCAATTTACATATTCTTTGAGTCATTATTCGGCAAGCATAACAAGTTCAGGTGCAGTAATACATCCTATTGGTTATATTGGGTATTCAGAAACTTCTAATCAAATTTATTTTGGTAAATCTTATGCCCAAATGACTATAAACTACAACTATAAATCTTCATCTAACGGTGGTTCGTACTCGTCCACCCGCTATGTCAATGATGTCGGCAATAATACTGTGATTTATGATTTGGAACGTAATGAAATGCTATCTTCCAGTGACTGTCCCGCCTATAATTTTACATCTTTGTATTTTTATGATGATGGGGATTTCTTTTACATCGGCGGGGGATACAATGGAAGCACCAAAGGAATGTCTATATACCGCTACAACAAGCTTAGCAATACCTGGGAAAGTATCACAACCGCCTTTGAAGGTTACACTGTAGGCCCCTTCTCTTATATCCAGCTTGGTGACAAGATGCTTCAAATCTCTCAGACTGCTACTGGTATCTTCGATCCAACTACCGGCAACCTCGATCAAGCCAGTGTGCCGACTGTACCCCCGGACAATACGGTAATCTACCCCGGCTTTAAGGCATACGCGAACAATATTCTTTACCTTGTGACTGCTCAGGGTGTGTATAAGTGTCCATTCTTCTCGGAGGTTCCTGCTGATGCTCCAATCGTAGCTAAAATCTACAAGGGCCAGAAGTATCATACTCTGGAACCATTCTCGATTCCGAACAAGGTAAACTTCACTCGTACCCAACAGGTAGCTACACAGGATATTGAAATCAAGATGTATGAGTATGCCAGTGAAGGTGGACAGACCATCTACATTGAAGATACGGGGGAGGATGCGTAATGAAGTATGTAATCTGGGATAAAGCAAGCCCTGTCAACGGCGTGGATGCAGAAAAGTTTGCTGCCATGATGGGGTATCAAAAAGACGATCAGGTTTACATCATCGAAAACGATGATGGGGCTGCATGGATTGTGCAGACCTTCAACAACTCGCCTTTTGCTGGTAAGACCATTGAGGAAAAGGCTCAGGCTCATCTCGACTCCCTGCTTCCAGTGGAACCGGAGATTGAAGATGAACCATTACAAACTGAATAAAAGTGAGGTTAGATGTATGTTTATTAAAAGAAATATTCTAACGCCCCCCCCCGTTACGACTAACGTCGTATATACAGGGATATACAAAAGAGGTGATCTGTAGATGAGCAAGATTTACGGATCGCCTCTTTTTCTGTCTGGTTCAGGTGGAGCAAACAAAGACCTGCCGCCGCTGCTGGACAACTTCAAGGCAAGAGTTGTTGTTGATGATGAAGCAGAAAATTTGCCATCAAACGATACCAACATTGAACTCTCTGCCAACAAAATGGAAGCATCCAGAGCAAACGAACTTGCGGGAGCCGTGTGGGTCTATGGAGACCATGAGCCGGAGAGCGTTAATGATGGTACGAAGATTGAGCTTACGAGAGAGGATGTTATTCAGGGTGGTGGCGAAGCGACTGTCCAGAAAACTATACAGTGGAATAACGAAGCGAACTTCTTTGCGCGTCAATTTACCTATAATTCCAAAAAGCAGTACCAAACCATGTTAGAGGGCGCAATTGCAACTATCACGTTGGTTGGTGTACCAGAGCCGGTATCCGAACTTGCTGAAACGCATTCTGGTTCTTCTATTACATTGACATGGAAGAATCCAACATCGGATGAGCTTTACAATCACACCGTCGTGGTTTACAAGACCGACGCTTTTCCGACTACGATTGATGACGGAACGCAAGGATATACCGGAACGGACGAAACCGCAACGCTGTCTGATCTGGAACTCGGAACTACCTATTATATTGCAGTATTCACGGTAAGCTATATCGGAGTTTATGGGCAACCGGAAACCATTCAGGTTGAAATTCCTGCCGGGCAGTTGCTTTCCTCTCTTGCGTCTGGAACTAAGGTTAAACTCGGAAAGTGGAATAATAACGATTTACAGTGGAAGATTGCGAGAGACACAAGCGACCAGAGCATAAGACTTGTTCTCGAACCAACGAGCGTGTCTTTGTTGGGCAATATGCAATACGACGCTCCCGAGCCGAGCAACAGTGATGGTAACCGTAAGAGTTACGGAAACAACCGATATATCTACTCCAACATTCACCAATGGTTAAATGCCACAAAGGCTACTGGATGGTATGTAGCGCAACACAGCGCAGATGCAACACCAGCCTATTCTTCTTCCCCAGGATTCCTGAATGGATGGAGCGAAAACCACATTGCTGTACTTGACAGAGCAACCTTAACAACGTCAAGAGCAAACATTGATGGAGGAGGCACTGAGACATTTGTTGCGAGAGTGGCCTTGATTTCTACTACAGAGTTGGGATTGCAAAGCGCAACGGGTGGAGGAAGATTAGACATCTTCAACTCAAATGGAGACAGATCAACCGGTTCAGTCTACTGGACCAGAACTCCCAACTCCAAGAACAACCACGTCGAACATCAAGTAAATGCCGTTGGTAGTCTCAACGGCATCGGCAACTTCGTCTGCGACCCGTACGGCATTCGCCCGCTTTGCTCCCCAAAATCCACGACCTACGTTTCTTTGCAACCTGACGACGACGGCTGCTATACCATTACGGGGGTGAATGAATAATGATTGCAGGACAAAACTGGTACAAATCCGATTGCACTTCTATCGTTGAACCCAAAATTCATCAAGACCTAGACACGCTGTATCTTCCTGTCAATGTGGCTTATGATGCAGAAACGCAGATGTATCGTTACGAGGAATATCGTATGCTTCTGCCAATTGACTATGATATTCCTGACAGAGTGGCTACTGAGCTTGCCTTTGCAACCGAGAGAGGTGCGGTGCAGATTGAAAGTCTCACCAGAGAAAATATCTCTATGGCAAACGCTGGCATTATGCAGATAAAAGCGTACTGTCTGGCAACCAGCAATCCTCCTATGGCAGATAGCGGTGTATTCACAAGTGGTGTGGAGGAATGGAAACCTGACACAGAATACAAACTCAACGACCTGTTCTCCTATGAGGGCAACATGGGATATGTCAAGCAGCCAACTCTGACTTCTCTTGATATTTATCCCCCATTCAGCACTGGAACAGAAGCCTTGTATGGAGCAAGACCTAAACCTGACGCAGACGGCGTTTATCCATACGTCTACAACATGGGTATCTATGAAGGGATGCTTGTGAGAGACGATGACGGATTTGTTTATCGCTCCATTACTGGAACACAGGAGAAACCTACTGAATTGCTTTATCATCCGAAAGATGTACCAGCTCTGCTGGAAAAAGTGGAAGAAGAAGTTCCAGAAGAACCAGA
>ULQC01064711.1_pt1 | contig 13781 bp, 5 predicted proteins | sample 1954091 | NCBI WGS metagenome assembly ULQC01 (sample SAMEA4835645, study PRJEB28245) | human gut metagenome | biome: gut microbiome; material: fecal sample | place: Denmark | collected 2008
TCATGGCAAGATTTTTGCGGCTGCAATTACGGGAGTATGTCATTTATATGCTCATGGAAATTGTATACGGTCTGGTGGTGTGGATACTGCTCTTGACCCATGTGATTCAGTTCATTCTGCCGGCGCTGGTCTGCGTGGTTTGCTGCGGTGCGGCATTGGCAGCACTGGTGATTTTCCGGTGGGAATTGTTCCATGAGGAGATGCAGAAACGACTGCATTTTTGATATACAGGGGATTTTGTCATGCTGAAAAGCAGGGCAATCAAAAAGAATAGTAGATAATCAAGCGGAGTTTGCGCAATGTAAAAGGGTGGCGTCAAACTCCGTTTTTTATTTTGCAGAAAATTTTATGAATTTTTGCTGTAAAAATAAGAAATGATTTTTTGATAGAATAGCAGAGTATTTTTTTGGGAAGATTCCCGAATAGAACAGAAAGGGAGGTCTGCACATGAAAGAACTCGTTGTAACAAAAGCGGCTATCACATCCTATTTGCAGTTTTTGAAGATACAGGAAAAAAGCAAGGGAACTTTGGAAAAGTATCAAAGAGAACTGTTGGATCTAGAAAAATATTTGAAAGGCAAAAAAGTTACAAAAGAAGATTTGTTGGTGTGGAAAAAAGATTTGGAAAAAAGATACAGCCCTGCAGGCGTCAACGGCAGACTGGTGGCTGCCAATGGCTTTTTTTCTTATTCTGGCAGGTATGATCTGCGGCTGAAATTATTGAAGATTCAAAAAGAGATCTTTATCAGTGAAGAAAAGGAATTGACCCGTGCAGAATACGGCAGATTGGTACGTACGGCAGAGAAAAAGGGCAAAGAACGGCTTTCTCTGCTGATACAAACCATCTGTTCCACGGGGATACGTGTTTCTGAACTGGAGTTTATCACTGTTGCAGCTGTCAAACGGGGCAGGGCAGAAGTGAATTGTAAAGGAAAGCGGCGCGTGATTTTTTTACCCGTACGTTTGCAGAAAAAACTCAAAGCTTACGCAGCTAAGAAAGGTATCACAGAAGGCGTTATCTTTGCATCAAAAAGCGGACGTCCTTTGCACCGGGGGAATATTTGGGCAGAAATGAAAAAACTCTGCAAAGATGCAGAGGTCAGCCCAGAGAAAGTGTTCCCTCACAATCTGCGGCATTTGTTTGCGCGGATATTCTATAGCTTAGACAAAGACATCGCAAAGCTGGCAGATATGCTGGGGCACAGCCATATTGAAACCACAAGAATTTATATTATGGAAAGTGGACGAATCCATCGACAGAAACTGGAACGAATGCGACTAGTGTTGTAACAGAATTCCCCTTCTGTCGTAAAAATAAGCTGTACCACATAATGAAATCGAGCGTGATACACTTCAAATATAACACTTTTTACATATGATAGCAAGTGATGACATCAAAATAAAACCGAATCTGACGTTTTTGTAAAAAAAAACGTATTTTCGGTTTTGTTTTGATGTTTTTTTTTATTTTTGGCAAAAAAAGAAAAATTCCTTTGACCAGTTTGCCTGACATTTTCTGCTTTTCGGTCAAAAAAATATGACAGAAGGGGAATTTCGTTATAACGAGTGAGAAAAATGGAAGAAATCAAGTTTACAGAGGAAACAATTGAAGACTTTTTGCAGGAAAAAATAAAATCTGGCAATAAACCGGAAACCATTGCGGAATATCGCCGGATTTTACAGAAGTTCCAAAAGGAGCTTTTGCCGGAGGATGTGCTGCGGGAAAACACCTTGCAGCAATGGAAAAACACCATGCAGCAGGAAGGAAAGCTGGCAGTGCGTACCATCAACCGCAGGCTGGCAGTGGTGAATCAGTATCTGCATTTTATGGGAGAAAGAAATTGGCAGGTATCCTGTATGCCGCTGGGAGATACGGAACAAACCGTTTTACAGCGTGGGGAGTATATTCGTTTGCTGCAGGCGGCAAAACAGCAGAAAAAAGAGCAGCTTTATTTCATCATCAAGTCCATTTGCACATTAGGTCTGCATATTTGGGAACTGCCCCAAATGACAGTGGATTTCGTAAAGAAAGGCAGCGGGATTTTCAGCGGCAATGGGCAGGAAAGGAAGGTTGTCATACCACGGTCATTCCAGCGGGAATTGGTGGACTATTGCAAACGCAGCAATATGGAACATGGCGCCATTTTCCGCTCCCAAAGAGGAACAAACATTCATCGCATTACCATCAACGCAGCCATGAAGCAGTTGTGTCAGATGGCAGATGTGGCGCCGGAAAAGGTAAATCCTAGATGTCTTTTACGGCTTTATGAACAGACACAAAAACAGCTGCAGGACAACGTGTCCATGCTGCTGCTGCAGTATTATGACAAGCTTTTGGAAGCAGAAGAAATGATGACAGGTTGGGAAACCTATGAAGATCCCATATCTGTGGAGGATAAGTCTGCTTCTGGTCAGTGATGTAAGATCAGGAACTGCTGACAAGTTTTATCAAACAGTGTGGTTGGCAGCGCCTATCTTGATAAATGGTTTTCTCGTTAGAAAGGGGAACCCAGTACCAAAGATGACAATCGGCAAAAAGAAACAGAAGGCGACTCAGGAAAACGCGGGAGACGGGATTTTGTCTTCTGTATACACGAAAGGGGCGCTTGTTTTCGTAGAGAGAGGAGGAGAGAAAGGAAAAGAACATGTCTGAGCATGTCATCTGCTTGGACAGAACAGTGTTTATGCAAAAGTATTGCGCATAGATGCGGGGTATGGGTGCAGAACCATTGTTTGCACCATAAATGAAGGAGGAATGAGAGAATGAGAAACAAAGTGAAGCGGACGCTGAGCTTCCTGTTGACATTCGTCATGCTGTGCAGCTTGCTGCCAATGACGGCGATGGCGGTGCCAGGGGATGTAACGGCGTCCAAAACAGCAGCGTATAACAAAAAAACTGGTGAAGTCACAATCACCATGACTGTGCAGGGTGAATCCGTGACACAGTCTACAGCTTCCAAAGCGGATGTGGTGCTGGTGGTGGATAACTCCGGCAGTATGGCATCTAGTGTTGGGGAACCTTGTAATACACCGAAAGATCAGTTTGTGAATGCTGGTTTATTTGGAGATGGTTTGATAAAGCGTTGCCCTGAATGCGGAGCAAGATATTGGAATGGTCCGCTTTTTGGTTATGTACCTGAATCTTGTACCGGGGAAAAAGGAACAGAACCCAGAATTGATACAGCAAAGAAAGTTGGTAAGAAATTTGCTGACAGCATTCTGTCTGGCGAAAATGAAAACCAGATGGCAGTGATTGGCTTTGCACATGGAGAAGAATCTATTCTTCCTTGGTGGAGTACTAGTCCAATTAAAGTAGAACAGAATTTGACAAATGATGTTAATGCTGTAACAGGTGCTTTAGACGAAATGAACGCCGATGGTGGGACAGACTATACTTCTGCATTGCAGGAAGCTTATGATATGCTGGCTAGCAGAAGTGAAACAGATCGCCCCGGCTATGTTGTATTCATTTCTGATGGTGCGCCTGGTAAACAGGGAGAATCCATTGGTGATTCCGACTGGGACGGTTTTGAACAGGCACAGGCTATCAAAGATGCAGGCTATCAGCTGTATACCATTGGGATTGCCTTGGATGATGAAGCAGATGACTATTTGGAAAGCCTGGCAAGTGATAACCACTACCAGAATGTAACCGGCACAAATTATGCATCTGAATTGGAAGAACTTCTGAAAGAATGGGCAGAAGAAATCAATACAGTACCTGCTGGTACAGATGCTGTATTGGTTGATACCATTTCTGAAGACTTTACTTTGAAACCGAATCAGAATGTAGAAAATTTGGCATTCGATTATGAAAACAATCAGGTAACATGGAATGTTGGTGAAATCACAGAAGAAGGCAAAGAGATTTCCTTTGTTGTGATTCCCAAGGAAGGCGTTTATGGCGAAAATATTCCTACCAATGCGAAAGCGAAACTGACTTATACAAATGTAAATGGCGAATCTCAAACTTTGGATGTAGCAAATGCAACTGTTAACATCCCTGCACCTGTAGCGGAAACCGTTACACTGACCTATGACGCAAATGGCGGTACAGGTGCTCCGGAAACTGCAACAGTAAATAAAAATACGGAAGTTACATTGGATAGCACAACAACACCTACACATGCAGAAGCCAATGGTAAATATGTAACATTTGCTGGCTGGAGTAACGATGAAGCTGTAAAAGGTGTGATTTATGAAAAAGGCAGTGAACCTACGACAGTGGACAAAGTGACTGTTGGGGAAACAGATGTAACTGTTTATGCTGTATGGGTTTACGGCGATCCCGTTGACCCTGTTGATCCTCCTGAACCTCCCACATGGGATCATTCCAAAGACAAAACCGCAACAGAATTGGATAACAATTTCAACTCCAGAGTAACTCTTTCTCTGCCTTCCGCTGAAAAAGAACTGGTGTCTGATGTGGTATTCGTACTGGATAAATCCAGCTGCGAAGAAGATGTAACAACGGAGGCACTGGCAATGTTGGCGAATTTGGGTGCAAGTGTGAAAGATACAGGCGCATCTATCAAAGTTGGTGCGGTACAGTTTGCAGGCAGAGCTGTCGTTTCCTGCGGACTGACAGAATTGACAGAGGAAGCTATTGCAGAAGGTGGCGTTATTGAAAAAGGTTTGACAGAACCAAAAATCAGCGATGGTACCAACCTGCAGGCAGGTCTTTTGGAAGCACAGAAAATGCTGGAAGCAGACAAAGATGTAGAAGACAGCAGAAAATATGTCATTGTCATCACAGATGGTTTGACCAGACAGTTCTTGGCAGAAGATGGAACACTGATGGCAATTTATAATGGTCTGGATGCAGATGGCGGTCGTGTTTGGGGTTCTCCTTCCAGCTGGTGTGATGCAAATGGATTTGGAGACGGTGTATACGAAATTCCTGGCGGAAATTGGAACACTTATTATGCAGCAGTGAAAGAAAATGTTGCAGCAGATGGAGATAAATATGCACATGAATATGATGTATATAAAGAAACCCCTGAAGGTTCTAACATTCCTAAACCTTATGTTCCAGCCGGAGATGACAGTTTTGATCATGCCCTTTGCTTGGATCGTGCAATCTACGAAGCAGACAAAGTATATTCTGAACTGAAAGAAGCGAACTATCACTGCTATGCGGTATTTGCAGGCACACCTGAAGCTACAAACAATGAATTGGGTAAAGCTTTTGTAGAACATCTGAACGAACATCTGAACGGTGATGATGTTCTGGATTTTGGTGCAATCAAGAATGACATTTACTACCTGCTGGATGCTGGCTCTCAGGTTGTCGACATCATTGGTCAGGGGAAAGACAATAAGGGCAATGACTACAACTTTGATGTTGTGAATCTGGAAAATATGACCATCACTGTTGGTAAAGATGAGAATAAAGTAACACTGAATAAAAAAGAAATTAAATCTGATGAACTTCCTGAAGGAAGCACTACTTATGGTTTCTTTGAGGGTGAAATCGCAGAGGGTGAAATCGCAGATGGTAACTACGATTTTGTAGTAACTTATTATCCAGATGGTGTGGCAGACGCAGACGGTGAAACCCGAGAACATTTTGTTTGGAGCATCAATGTGCCTGTTGGAAACTTTGCCCCTGCGCAGTTCTCCTACGATGTACATTTGACAAATCCTCAGAAAGCAAAAGGCAAATACAAGGTAGAAACCAACGTGGAAGCCGTTTTGACACCTGTGGATTCCAATGGTACAAAAGGCAAACCTGAAAAATTCCCCGTACCTGAACTGACTTATGAAGTAAAAGGCGGCGGCAGCGGCGAAGATTATCGTTATGTAAATGTAACTGTAGTCGGAAAAGGCGACGTTGATTACAAATGCGGCGATCACAAAGGTACTATCACGGAAAAAGATGGTACAGAACTTTTGACCCTTGACTTGTTTGAAAATTCTATGAAATTCAATATGGAACCAGCTTCTGGATGGAAACTGGACAGAATCGAAGTCAATGGAAAAGATGTAGGCAAAGATCTGGAATACAAAATGATCTTTGATGAAGTAACCGGAGATCAGATGGATATTGATGTGAAAATCGTATTCAAAGAAAAGAGCGACGGTGGTTCCGGCGGTGGCAGTCACAGACCCAGCAACAAGCCCGACAAAACACCAGAAGCGCTGAATGGTGACGATCACTTCGATTATGTGGTTGGTTATTCCGATGGTCTGGTTCATCCAGAACGCAATATCACCCGTGCAGAAGTGGCATCCATCTTCTTCCGTCTGCTGCAGGATGATGTAAGAGAAAAGAACCTGACAGATCAGAATCCTTTCAACGACGTATTTACAGATGATTGGTTCAATGTCGCTGTATCCACCATGTATGATATGGATATTGTATACGGCAGAGATAACAACAACTTTGATCCCAATGCGTATATCACTCGTGCAGAATTTGCAGCCATTGCAGCACGTTTTGACAGTGAAGGCTACAGCGGTGAAAACCTGTTTACCGACATTGATGGTCACTGGGCAGCAAACCAGATCAATCGTGCAGCTGAAAAAGGCTGGATCAGCGGTTATCCCGACGGCACTTTTGGTCCTGACCGTTACATCACTCGTGCGGAAGCAGTGACAATGATCAACCGCGTGCTGAATCGTCTGCCTGAAAGCGCAGATGCACTGCATGAAGATATGAATGTGTTCCCTGATAACATGGATACAACTGCATGGTACTATCTGGCAATCCAGGAAGCAACCAGCAGCCATGAATACGAAAAAGACAAAGACGGTGTTTATGAAACATGGACAGACGTTCTGCCTGATCGTGACTGGGCACAGTATCTGAAACTGAATTGAGTTTAAACAGCGGCGCGGCATGCCTAGTCGCTCCGTAAGTAAATGAAGATAGCTGGAATTCTTTTGATAGAAAGGGTTCCAGCTATTTTATTTTTCAGAAAAACGCTGATAAAAATTTCTGGGAATTTGTTTTCCGGTCGACGCTGCCGTTGGGGGCGGAATGTCAGAAAGGTGCTGAAATAGGTTTTCTGTTTCCTGAAAATGAAGAGATATGTGTTGCAAAAGCGGTTGTTGAGAAATCGTTTTCTTGGTTTCTCAATAGAAATTGCAGCCCATATCTTTTTTTTGTTGTCTGATAAGGATATTGACAGAAAAATAATGAAATGATATGATGTCTTACAAGATTAGTTTTTGCTAACAAAACGGAGGTGGAAAGAAAATGAAAAAAATGGTGTTGGCAGTCTGCTGCTGTGCCGCATTGCTGGGGGGCTGCGGTGACAGATATGAAGCCAAATCGGGACTGACGCCCTACAAAGAGGAGATATTTGCCATGGATACCTTCATGGACATCACTGCTTATGGAGATCATGCAAGCACGGCTGTGGAGGCGGCAAGTGCGGAAATCCAGCGACTGGATGAACTGCTGTCTGTTACTGGGGAAAGTGGCGATGTGTATCAGCTGAACCAGTTGGGACAAAGACAGGTGGAAGCAGACACCCTTGCCATTATTTCCAGAGCGGCAGAGGTATCCAGGGAAACAGACGGACTTTTTGACTGTACCATTACGCCGGTTATGAAGCTGTGGGGGTTCCGTGATGGTAATTTTCATGTACCGACATCAGAGGAGTTGGCGGAACAGCTGGCAAAAGTGGATGGTTCTAAGGTACATATGGAAGGCAATACGGTGACACTGCTGGATGGCGTAACTGTGGATTTGGGGGCAATCGCCAAGGGTTATACTTCCCAGCGGATTATGGAAATTTATCAGGAAAATGGCGTCACTTCCGGCATTGTTTCTCTGGGGGGAAATGTGCAGACCTTAGGAAGAAAGCCCGATGGCAGCCTTTGGCGGGTGGCTTTGGAAGACCCCAGAAATCCAGAGGATTATTTCGGCATTTTGGATGTGGAAAACAAAGCAGTCATCACTTCAGGCGGATACCAGCGGAATTTTACGGAAAACGGCAAAGTGTATCATCATATCATCGACCCAAGAACCGGTTATCCGGCGGAAAATGGCTTTATTTCCGTGACCATTGTCAGTGAGGATGGTACACTGGCAGATGCCCTTTCGACATCACTTTTTATCATGGGACCGGAAAAAGCGGAGGCGTTCTGGAAAGAACACAAAGACCTGTTTGATGCGGTTATGATGACAGATGATGGAAAAATACTGATGACAAAGGGGTTGCGGGATATGTATACACCCAAAACGGCAGACCCCATGGTCTTATGGACATGAGCATTTAAAAAACGGCAGAAATGCCGTTTTTTTGTTGCGGGGAAAAATGTTGTTGACAAGAAATGTCTGACATGGTATATTAAATTCACTGGTTAGCATATGCTAACTAAAGGGCGGAAATCGTTTTCCCAAACGGGGATACATGGGGAAAACAGCATAGTTTATGTACAAAAGGAGAAGAGGAGTGATACAAACATGGGAAAAGAACACCAGAAAAGAGTCCTTGCGGCATTGATGGCAGCGTCCATTGCCATACCGACACCGGTGCTGGCGGCTTCGCCGGCGGACTTTTCGGATTTCCCAAACAACTGGGCAACCAATGCTTTGTCCTATGCGGTTAGCAATGGCTTACTGAGCGGGGACAGCGGAAAGATTCGTGCCAATGACACATTGAAACGGGCAGAAATGGCAGCGATTCTCAATCGTCTTGCCGGTGCGGTGAAAGGGGCTTCACTGACTGGTTATACAGACGTGCCTACAACAGCTTGGTACTATGAGGATATGGCAAAGGCAGTGCAGATGGGTACATTTGCGGGGGATGGCGGCATGCTGCGGCCGGAAGCGCCTATCACCAGACAGGAAGTTTTTGCGGTGCTGGCAAGATTTTATTGTTTGGAACAATCCAATACCGATGTTTTGCAGCAGTATGCAGACAGTGACCAGATTGCACCTTGGGCAAGAGATGCTGTGGCGGCTATGGTTCAGGCAGGCTATATCCATGGCAATGAAGGGAAGCTCAGCCCCCTTGCGCCCATTACCAGAGCGGAATTTTCACAGGTGCTTTACCAGTTGGCAGGAAACATCGCTGAAGATGGAAAAACGGCAGATGCCAATCTGGAAGGCAATCTCATTGTACGGAAAGATGATGCCTCTTTGCACAATGTGACCGTCAAAGGGGATTTGGTCATTGCTGACGGTGCACAGCGTGTGAAACTGGATAACGTGAAAGTGGAAGGCAGAATTCTCGTCCGCGGCGGCGCCGATGGCGTGGAATTTTCTAAAACCACTGCCGGAAAAGGGGTTCTGGCAGTGCATCCCATCCAGACCAATTTCACCGCGGCAGACAGTTCTTTGGGAGATGTGACCCTTTCCAGCGATACGAAGTTATCCGGTGATTTTGATAAAGTGCAGATTTCCAAGCCATTGTCCCTGACTGTGGAAAAGGGAAAAATCGGCGCGGTGCAGGTAGAAACTGGCGCGGAAAACGCCAAAATCCAAGTGGAAAAAGATGGAACCGTATCCAAGGTGGAAGCCAAAGCAAAAGGAACCCAAATCAGCGGCGCAGGCAACGTAGGCGAAGTCCATGCGGGCGGAGATGGCGTACAGGTTTTTACGGAAAATACAAAAGTGATCACTGGGGACAATGTTTCCGGCGTGCAGGCGGGCGGAAAAGAAGTCCAGCCCAAAACCACTGTGACCACAGACCAGAAAAGCGCGGAAGAAGAACTTCCTGTGAGAAAGAAGAAACATTCCTCCAGCAGTTCCGGCAGTTCCGGCAGTTCCGGCGGTTCTGGCGGTTCCAGCAGTTCTTCCGAAGAAAAAAAGAAGGGTGTTCTGGCGGATGGCATATGGTATGGCACAGGTACAGACAGCCTGTATTACCAGGCAAAAGGGCCCGACATTGTCCGCGTTATTGTGAAAGACGGACAGGTTTTTGCGGCATACAGCGAAAAGCACATTGAGGACGAAGGTTATGAAAGAGGACAGAATGTGCTGAACCATGTAAAGGGCATTCGAAAGGCAGAAGATGTGGGTAAGCTGGAAGCGCAGCTCCGCCAGAAAACAGGGGCGGCTTATGATGCGGTATCCGGTGCTACGGAAACAGCCAAAGGCCACTTGAGCGCACTGCGAAATGCTGTCCTCCGTGCGGAAAAATACAGTTCCGATCAGGTAAAGCAGAATGTGCAGTGGTTCGATTTTGAGAAAAAGCCTAAGGCTAACATGAACTTTGGTGAAAAGCTGGATCTGACCGGTACTGTGCTGAAGGTACATCTTGCGGATGGACAGACAAAATCCGTACCCTTTGACAAGATTTCTGAATATGGCATTACCACCAATATTGAAAACGGTACGGTCATTACGAAAGATACACCGGGTGTCAACCAGCATGGTGCCTTGCAGGTGCAATTCCGCCAGAATGATGGCTTGATTGTGATGCCTGCCAAAGTGGTGGCATCCAAAAAGACCACAAGAAAAACGCCCACCCATCTGTTGATTACATTTGCCGATGGCAAAACACAGAAGATGGAGCTGGATGAAAACCAATGGGATTACAGCATCAAAGCTGAAGGCAAGATCAAGGATATCAAGGTTTATGACAATGACCGCCTGCTGACAGAGGCTGTTTATCAAGAGGAATATAACGACTGGGAAGCGTTCCTTGGGGAAGTTTCTCCCGGTGAAGGCTTTACAGGATGGAAATACAATACTTACTATATTTCCATGGACAACCAGACAGACGATTCTGCCGTGGCATCCTTTACGCTGGATACAGAACTGCTCCAGACCGTATATGGTGTGGGATACAAGCTGGATCTGAGTCTGCTGAATATCAATCTGGTAACGGAAAAAGGCAGCAAACAGCGGAAAGTAGGCTGGGATGCCTGCAAAGCAAAAGGCTTTACAGCAGAACCCGATCAGGATTATATCTTCACCAAAGAAGATGCCCAGAAGGGAACAAAGACCATCCAGATTAAGAATAATGGTGTGACACAGTCCTTCGATGTGCAGGTTATTGATTACGAAAAACAGATTCCTGCAAAAATCGAGTTGTCCTCTAAAACAGGAGAACCCATCCAGACTATCACCATTCCCGGTGAAAAATGGAAAAATGCCCATGGTATGTATTCCCTCTACAATGTGAAAATGCCGGAAACATATCAGAAATGGGAAAAAGACACCTTCACTATCAAGGTATATAATGCCGCTGGGGAAGCCCTTTCTGATTACACAGTGGAAAAAGCCATTGACGGCAAAGCATTGGAAATCGCATTCCCTCACTACACAGAATACGATTCCTATGGCGGTTATGTACGTCTGCTCTTTGATTTCTCAGATAAGACAGAGCCGGCACAGCCAGAAGGGGAAATCGCTGACGGCGAATGGTACGGTACAGCCACATGGGGACGCTATTACCCTGACAGAGGCCCCAACATGGTGAAAGTGACAGTAAAAGACGGCGTAATCACCGGTGCGGAATCCATCAAGTATACAGACGATACCCGTTACGCAGGCGGGAAAAATATCCTGAAAAAAGCCGTAGGTCTGTCTGATTTGTCCAGTCTTTCCAAAGCACTGACAGAGAAAAAAGGCGATGCTTTTGACGCGGTCAGCGGTGCCACAGAAACAGCAAAAGGGCATCTCAGCGCCATGGAAAACGCTTTGGCAAAGGCAAAACAGTATGGTCTGGATCAGAAAGACCAGCAGATCGCATGGATGGAATTTAAGGTAAAACCTGCCTTGACTGCGAAATTTAACATGCCTCTGGATCTGAGTCAGACAGAATTGACACTGCATATGACAGATGGCAAGGAGAAAACAGCACCTTTCAACCAGCTGCAGGAATACGGCATCGTTACAAATTATCAAAACGGCGATACCATCACCAAGCAGACAGAAGGCATGAAAAACGGCACATTGCTGGTGAAATTCACCCATGAACTTTCTCAAACCACCATCCCTGTAAGAATTGCTTTCTTTGATGAAGTGAAACAGAAATCTCCTACACATATTCTGGTGACCATGCAGGACGATAAAACCCAGAAGATTCAGCTGGAGGAAAATGAATTCCGTTATCGTCTGGAAACAGAAGGCGCTATCAAAGCCATGGCCATTTATGACAATGATAAGAAACTGGCAGACGGCGTTTTTGAAGATGGCTATAATTCCTGGAAATTTGCATTGAAAGGTGTTGATGCCGGAGATGACTATACAGGCTGGAAATTCGAAAATTATTTTGTAGACCTGGATACATCTGCTGATACATCCGCCGTGGCATCCTTTACACTGGATACCAGTCTGGTGCCCAAGCAGTATGCTGTTGGGGAAGCTTTCCAGCTGGATAACCTGAATATTTCCCTGAAAACAGAAAAGGGCAGTTCCCAGCGCCTGAACGGATGGGCGGAATGCCGCAACAGAGGTTTTGCCGCGTCCATGGAAAATGGTCATATCTTTACAGCGAAAGAGGCGGGCAAACAGACCATTACCATTTCTATGGGAGAGCACCAGCAGACATTCCAGGTGGAAGTGAAAGATTACGCTTCCCAGATTCCTGCGAAAGTGGAACTTTATGACAGCGCCAAGGACACATTGCTCAAGACCATCACCGTAGAAGATCGGGAATGGAAAACAGAAAAGGGCTGTGTCACCAAAAAAGGAATTGAACTGCCGGATACATACAAAGGCTGGAAGAGCGATACATTCAAAGTCAAAGTATATAACAGCGAAAATGAGCTTATCCAAGACGAAGTCTACAAAGTAGGATTGGATTATTATAAAGAAGCTTTGGAAATCGACTTCCCCAATTACAAAGAATATTATGGGAAGGGCGGCTATCTGAAGATGTATTTCTCCTTCCAGAAAACAACGGAAGGACCTACAGAAGAATCCAATGCTACCGCAGAAGGCAGTGCGAAAGTGGGCGAGTTTGGCTATGATGCCAAGGTGACTGTGATTTATAACAAAAAGACAGGAGAAATCGTATCTGTCACAGACAATGGCACAGAAGCAGGCGGCAATGATTCCTTCTGGAAAAAAGCGGCGGCAATGTTTGAGAAATTCAAAGGGAAAACCGCAAAGGATATTGACGGCATTGACGCTGTAGCCAGCGCAACCGTTTCCAGCAATGCCATCAAAGAAGCGGTGAAAAAAGCCCTTGGGGAAGAAACAGAGGAAACAGGTACCGCGGAAGCAACAGAAACTGTGGAAGGCAGCAAAACTGTAAGTCCCTTCGGTTATGATGCCAAAGTGTCCGTTGTATTTAACAAAAAGACCGGAGAAATCGTATCTGTCACAGATAATGGCACAGAAGCAGGCGGTAATGATTCCTTCTGGAAAAAAGCGGCGGCAATGTTTGAGAAATTCAAAGGGAAAACAGCAAAGGATATTGACGGCATTGACGCTGTGGCCAGCGCAACCGTTTCCAGTGAAGCCATCAAAGGCGCTGTGAAAGAAGCCCTTTCTTCCAAGTCCGGCGAAGTCAGCGAACCAAAAGTAACAGCGGCAGACCTGAGAACCAATCTACTGTTCGCGGCAACAGAAAATGCCCTGCTGAACATTTCCGCACCGGAAGGAGCAGATGTTTTTTATACCACAGACGGCAGCGACCCAAAGGGGGACGATGCCTCTAAAAAAAAACTGAACCAGCCGACCCTGTCTTTGAATGGGAATGATGCCGATGAAACCATTTCTTTGAAACTGGCAGCCCAGAAAGATGGAAAATGGTCAAAAGTTCTGGAAATCCCTTTGACTTTCGTGAAGATTCCTCCTCTGGATACAGGCACAAAGGTATACACAGGGCAGGCGGAGTGCAAAGGCAATGAAGGCAAGCCCTATACCGTAA